>JACCDG011266982.1_pt1 | contig 97304 bp, 93 predicted proteins | sample 7442471 | NCBI WGS metagenome assembly JACCDG01 (sample SAMN15323444, study PRJNA562643) | freshwater metagenome | isolation source: river surface water | place: USA:Blue River Watershed | collected 2017-08-17 | reverse complement strand
GGCAGCACTGCGAAGCCTTTGGATTAGCCAAAATCCGATTGTTTGGCCAGAAACCGATTAGGCAGCTTTGGCGGCAGCTTGTTTGACCAAACGCTGAACGGTTGGAGACACTTGAGCGCCAACGCCTGTCCAGTATGTCAAACGGTCTTGCACAACGCGCAGGCCTTCTTCTGTGTCTTTGGCGATAGGGTTGTAAAAACCGATACGCTCAATGAAACGGCCATCGCGGCGAACGCGCTTGTCAGCCACAACAATGTTGAAAAATGGACGGGCTTTAGAACCGCCACGAGAAAGACGAATGACAACCATGATTTATCCTAGGGTGGTGTCGAGAAAGCAAAAATTGCCATCCCACAAATTCTTTCAGCGTTTGAGACACGCAACTGGCCACCCGGCCAGTGACACACTGAAAAGCCGCTGATTATAACCCGGAGTTTAAGAATGCCAACGATTCGCCCTAGCCAACCAGAAGACATGGCTGCAATTACTGCCATTTACCAACACCATGTCCTACACGGAACTGGCACTTTTGAGATTGAGCCCCCCACCTTGGCAGAAATGACCACCCGTCGGGAAGATGTTTTAAGCAAAGGTTTGCCTTACCTGGTGCTTGAGGACAAGGGAAAAGTAATGGGTTTTGCCTACTGCAACTGGTTCAAGCCGCGCCCTGCCTACCGCTTTTCAGCGGAAGACTCCATCTATCTGGCAAAAGACACAGCAGGCAAAGGCTGGGGGCGCATGCTCCTTGCAGAACTTTGCCAAGCGGCAGAAAAGACCGGTATTCGCAAATTGATCGCCGTGATCGGAGACTCTGGCAACGCTGGTTCTATTGGCGTGCACAAATCTTTGGGATTTCAACACGTAGGCATTGTGGCCGGCTGCGGATGGAAATTCGAGCGCTGGCTAGACATTGTCATGATGGAAAAAGCTTTGGGTGTAGGACAGACCCAGCCTCCTGCTTAATGTCTTGACCAAGCACTTTGCTTAAATTGTCTTGACTCACCCGATCCGGCGCCAGTTCTGCAAGTGGATACAAGACAAATGCGCGATCGTTCATGCGGGGATGAGGCACCGTCAGTTTGGCGCTTTCGATGCGAGCATCACCAAACAACAGCAAGTCAATGTCTAAAGTTCTGGGTGCATTGCGATAGGGACGCTCACGTCCTGCCGCATTTTCAAGCGCTTGAAAGGCAAGCAACAAATCGTAAGCGTTGATTCGAGATTCAATGTGAAGCACCACGTTGAGGTAGTCAGGGCCAGTTGCCTCGAATGGCGCAGATCGGTAAAGCGAAGAACACCCTATCACTTGGGTGTCTTGCAGCTTACCAATGGCTTCTACCGCGTCAAAGACTGCACGCTGCGCATTGCCTAAATTAGCGCCCAGCCCCACGAAAACTGAAACTTTTTCGCGCTCCATCTTGATTTTTTACTGAGACATTGCTCACCCTAGGGCGAGTGTCCTTCAGGTGATCCACTTGTGTTACCGGCTGCATCTTTAGACGCTGGTTTGCGACGCCTTGGAGCCCGTCTTGTTTTACTTGCACCGGACGGCGCGGGTGACGTACTGCTTTTTTCTGATTTAGCTTGCTGAATCAAATCTTCACGCGCAGCATCATCAGCCATGCTGAACTCTTGCCACCAGTCTGCCAAGGTCAATTCAACATCGGCTACTTCGGCACGCAGTCTTAAAAAGTCAAAACCAGCCCTGAATCGTGGCTGCTCCACCAAAGTAAAAGGAGCGCTGCCAATGCGTTTTTCAAAGCGAGGTTGCATCATCCAAATTTCGCGCATGTCTGCGGCCAATTTACCGCGACCAGAAACGTCGCCAATGCGTGCATCAAACACTTCATCAATGGCCTCTTGCAAAGCAGGAAACGGTGGAACACGTTGGGCAACACGTTGATCCCACCCAAGTTTGACATCTGCCCACAAGACACAGGCCAACAAGAAACTAGGAGCGACAGGTTTTTCTTCTCCTACGCGGCGGTCTGTGTCGGCCAACGCGGCTTTGACAAAGGGTGAGTCGGCACGCTCAACCACCACATCTAAGAGTGGGTAAATGCCTTTGTGCAAACCCAAAGTTTGCAATTGCGCCACAGAGGCCAAGGCATGCCCCGTCTGCAACAACTTGAGCATTTCATCGAACAATCGGCTTTGCGGTACATCGGCCAACAGCTTCAACATGGTGGCCAAGGGTTTGGCTGTTTTACTTTCGAACTTGAATCCTAAGGGACTGAGCTTGGCAGCAAAGCGAACAGCACGAATGATGCGCACTGGGTCTTCACGGTATCTTGCGACAGGGTCGCCGATCATGCGCAAAATTTTCTTTTTGGCGTCTTGCATGCCGCCGTGATAATCCACCAAATATTGTGATTCTGGGTCATAGTACATGGCATTGACCGTGAAGTCTCGGCGTGTGGCATCTTCATCCTGAGGACCCCACACGTTGTCGCGCAAAACACGGCCACTCGAATCAACCGCATGTGTCATGCCTGCCAATTCAGATTTGCTGGTTTTTTCGTTACCCTTGACTTGCTCTGCCGCACGATTGTCAAGGTGGGCTCTGAAGGTTGAAACCTCAATGACCTCATGCTCACGGCCACGACCATAAACCACGTGAACAATTCGAAACCGACGCCCAATGATGAAGGCCCGTCGAAACAAAGATTTAACTTCCTCTGGCGTGGCATCAGTGGCCACATCAAAATCTTTGGGGCGAAGTCCAAGCAGCAAATCGCGCACAGCACCGCCAACAACGTAGGCTTCGTATCCCGCGTCCTGCAAGGTCCGAACCACATTCAATGCACGCTCGTCGACCAACGCAGGGTTGATGCCATGGACTGCTGGCGGAATTTCAACGCGTTTGCCAAAATCAACGGCACCTCGGCTAGATTGCGGTTGACCCAATATTTTTTGTATGAATTTTTTTATCATGAGAAGAGTTCAAGTGTGCGCCAGCCTCGATCGGTCGCAAGTTGGCGCAAACGCGCATCAGGGTTGGTGGCAACAGGGATCTGCGCCTTTTCGAGCAGGGGCAAATCGTTGACAGAATCTGAATAAAAAGTAATGTGGGCATCGGCCCATTTCAAATTGCGTGTTGCCAACCATTCTGCAACACGCGTTACCTTGCCATCTTTGAATGAAGGTGTACCCGCAATGTCACCCGTGATCCAACCTTGGGGGTTGCGCGCTAATTCAACTGCAATCAGTTCGGACACCCCAAAGGCATTGGCAATGGGTCGTGTGACAAACTCATTGGTGGCTGTCACGATCATCACATGATCGCCTGCAGCTTGATGTTGCTTGACCAAATCAAGGGCCGCTGGCTTAACAGCAGGGAGAATGACCTCCTCCATGAATTGCTGATGCGCCTTTGCGGCTTGATCTGCACCTTTGAGCCGCACAGCATCCGTTGCAAATCGAACGTAATCATGTATGTCCAAAACACCTGCTTGGTAATCGGCATAAAACTGATCGTTGCGCGCTTTGAATGTGTCAGGGTCGGTCCAGCCAATCTTTTGGCTGAATTCTCCCCATGCGTAATCTGAATCGATCGGCAACAGGGTATGGTCCAGGTCAAACAATGCCAATTTCATGAGCTCTCCAACATGGACTTGATCAAGGGAATGGTGATGGCTCTTTGTGTTTGCAAAGCAAACTGGTCCAAGTGGTCTAACAAACTCATCAGACTGCTCAAATCGCGCGAAAACCGAGTCAGCATGTATGTCATGACGTCATCACTCAGGAAGAGCCCCCGCGAATCGGCTTCTTGACGCAAAACAGCACGCCGCTCAGAGTCATTCAAAACCTGCAGCGCGTAAACATGACCCCAACCTAGGCGAGATCGCAAATCATCTCGCAGCTTTAAGTCGGCTGGCGGCAAGGCCCCCGTAGCCAGCACCCACCGTGGAAGCCCCGACTTGGGCGTCAGGGCATTGACAAACCAATTGAAGGCCATGGCTTGCTGTTCTAGGTTGAACAAATGAACATCGTCCATCAGCACAGCCGTCCAAGACTCATCGAAAGGCACATGCAAGGACGTGTGCGCATCGAGCCAACCGACTGACAAGCCATGTGACTTGAGCGCCGCATGGGCTGCTTGCAGAAGATGCGATTTACCCGAACCGCTTTCACCCCAAAGGTACGTAGGCACAGGGCTGGGCATTTGGGCAGCAGTCCAAAGCTTGAGATGTTGTAGCGCTGCCGTGTTGGGACCTGCAAAAAAACTTTCCAAACTCGGTACGGAATGTAGACCGATGTCCAGGGCCATCTGCTTCATGCGTCTGTGCCTTGGTAAAGCTTGCTGTCAAAGTATTGATTGCGCAATCTGCGCAGTGCGACCAAGATGACTGCACTGGCAGGCAAGGCGACGAGGACGCCCACAAACCCAAACAACTGACCCAGCGCCAACAATGCAAAAATGACCGCCAGAGGGTGAAGACCTATTCTTTCGCCCACCAATTTGGGCGTGAGCCAAAAGCTTTCCAGCAACTGGCCTGCGCCAAAAACAAGCGCCACCATAACGAATGCTTTCAAGGAAAAAAATTGCAATAAGCCAGCCAGCAGGGCCAACAAAAGCCCTATGCCAAAGCCAATGTAAGGCACACAAACTGCCAGCCCGGTGAACACGCCAATGGGCAGTGCAAGGTCTAATCCAAACAATGACAAGCCAATCGCATAGAAAATGGAAAGGACCAACATCACGAGAATTTGACCGCGCAAGTATTGACCCAGCACGAGATCACATTCGTTCATAAAACTGTCGTAAGCAGGCCGCCAATGCAATGGCACCCACTGCACCACATTCATGACCCAACGATCCCAATCTTTCAGCAAATAAAACAAAACCACAGGTATCAGGATCAAGTTACCCACTGCCGCTAAAGCAAAACTGCCCCCCATCTTCAGGGAGGCCACCAATGAATCCATCCAATCGCCGCGATTGGCACTCAGATAAGTGAGAAGCTGTGACTTGATGGTTGCAACATCCAAGGTCAATTTCAAGCCTTGTTTGTCCAAAACACCATTGAGAAAGTCGGCCAAACGATCCAACATGGCAGGCAACTGTTGTTGCAAAAGGGGAATTTCACGCGTCAAGATGGGCACGAGCAAAAGCAAGACACCTAAAACAGCCACCAGGGCAAGCAACTCGACCAAGAGGACGCAGACCACTTGCGGGATCCAAGGAACCGTTTTTTGCAAACGCAACACAGCCGGATGCAAGGCATAAGCCAAAACAGCGGCGACGGCAAAAGGCACCAGCACAGGCCCCAATACCCACAACAACAAGGCCACGATCACAGCGACACCTGCCCACAGAGTCAGGCGATTGCTGGGCATTTGAATGGGCATTTGAACGATTTGAGTGAAATGAAATGAAAAGAAGCCACCGAGCAAGGCGTCTACTTGTGATGCAGCGCCTTAAAATAAGCTTTGATTTTAGTCCCCACTCGCCCACTTCCCTCACTATTTCCCCATTTTTCACATGAGCTCAGCCCCCCTCTCCTACAAAGACGCTGGCGTCGACATCGTTGCCGGCGATGCTTTGGTCGAACGCATCAAGCCCCTGGCCAAAAAGACCATGCGTGAGGGCGTGTTGGCTGGCATTGGTGGATTTGGCGCCCTGTTTGAAGTTCCCAAACGTTACAAAGAGCCCGTTTTGGTGTCCGGTACAGATGGCGTGGGCACCAAGCTCAAACTGGCATTTGAGTGGAACATGCACGACACAGTCGGTATCGACTTGGTGGCCATGAGTGTCAACGATGTGTTGGTACAAGGCGCAGAACCCTTGTTTTTCTTAGATTACTTTGCCTGCGGAAAACTCGACGTTGACACGGCTGCCGCTGTGGTGGGCGGCATTGCCAATGGCTGTCAAATGTCTGGCTGTGCTCTGATTGGTGGCGAAACAGCTGAAATGCCAGGGATGTACCCCTCTGGCGAGTATGACTTAGCAGGCTTTGCTGTAGGCGCCGTTGAAAAATCAAAAATTCTCACGGGCCGAGATGTCAAACCAGGCGATGTGGTGCTGGGCTTGGGCTCTAACGGTGTTCACTCCAATGGCTTTAGTTTGGTTCGCAAATGCATCGAACGTGCGGGCGCAAACCTGCCCGAGACATTAGACGGACAAGACTTTAAGCACGCTGTCATGGCCCCCACCCGTTTGTATGTCAAGACGGTGCTGAATGCTTTGTCGCAGCACCCTATCAAAGCATTGGCCCACATCACTGGGGGCGGCCTGCTTGAAAACATTCCGCGTGTGTTGCCGGAAGGCACAGCAGCACACTTGGTTAAGGGCAGCTGGCCACAATCTGAGTTGTTTGCGTGGCTGCAAAACACCGCTGGCATTGACGACATCGAAATGAACCGCACCTTCAACAATGGCATTGGCATGGTTGTTGTCATCGACGCTGCACATGCTTCAGCATGTGCAGCCACATTGCGTGATTCAGGTGAAAAGGTTTATCAAATTGGCGTCATTGCCGCACAAGGCGATGGCGCTCAAGTGGTGGTGCAATAAGTTGCACCTCGTTTGTCTTGATGCGAGCCTACCTTTAAGCCCGATCTGACTCCAACGAAGCCAAACGCGCTCGAATGAGGTCAACATCGCTTGCACTGTTTGCCTGACTCACGTAGATGTTTAAGTCATCTCTGGCTTGTTCATTCAAGCCCATTTCGATGCAAGCCAACCCGCGATCGCGAATCTCATAGAGTGCGTCTGGGTTGAGCACAATCAAACGATCTAAGACACACTTCAGGCGAGGCCAATCAGTCTGACTTGAAAAGATTTCCTTCAGGTTTCGCAACATTCTGATGAGGATGTCTCTGGGTGTGGCTGGCTGCAAATACAAACCCAGTGGGGTGTCTGCATCTTCGCCATCTTCCGTGCGATTTCGAAATGGCAACAATTGTTCTGACAATCTCTCCAATCCCAATGATTGCCCTGTCAATGGGTCCAATACAACCAAGCCCTCAGGCAAGGTCACCTTGACCAAAAAATGCCCTGGAAACGAAACGCCATCGGCCTGCAAACCCAGTCCCCTTGCCAATTCCAACCAAATAACTGCAATTGAGATGGGGATGCCACGGCGTGTTCTAAAGACTTCGTTCAAATAACTGTTTTCGGGCGCATAGAAGTTGTTGGCGTTACCCGAAAAACCCAGCTCTTGGTAAAAAAACTGGTTCAGTGCCGTCAGCTGCTGGATTGGCTCTGCGTCTCGTTTTAAACGGCGCTTCAAACGCACCATCAGTGCATCACAAGTGGCTAGTACGGCCTGAATGTCTAGCGTGGGTTCTTCGTCCTGCGCAATGGCTGCAGCCGCTTCCAGCAATGGAAAATCGGTGTCTGACGCCACCAAACTTGTAAAGTAAGTCAAGGCTGTCACAGGAGTCACTTGCATGTTCAATGTTCAACCCTCACTTAGCGTTTGACCAATGATTTCAAACGCAAGCCAGACAAACGCAAACATCCAAAATAAAGCACTGCAGAAGAGATCAACACCAAGGCCATGACCCCCAAGCGAAACATAGCTTGATGACGCCCAGCCAGCCAGTCAAATTGATGTGCTGCATAGGTTAGAAAGCCTGCAAGCAACAAACTGGCAAACAACACTCTGACGCCATACAGGCCCCAGCCTGGCAAAGGCTTGTAGCGACCCTTTTTTACCAAGCCTACATACAACCATGCGGCATTCAGCAAAGCACCTAAGCCAATTGAAAGCGCCAAACCAGCATGCGCCAAATAAGGTACCAAAACAAGATTCAAAATCTGCGTAAAACAAAGTACCACCACTGCAATTTTCACTGGCGTTTTAATGTCTTGACTTGCGTAGTAGCCAGGCGCCAAGACCTTGATGGCCACCAAGCCAATCAGGCCGACACCATAGCCCGTGAGCGCCATTGTGGTCTGCTTCACATCGTGATCGGTAAACGCGCCGTAGTGATAAAGCACGGACACCAGCGGTTGCGAAAAGCTCAACAAAGCTACTGCGCAAGGCAATGCCAACAACAAAACCAATCTGAGGCCCCAATCTAGCATTGCCGCATATTCAGCCTGTTGGCCATTGGCGCGGGCAGCGGCCAGTTGAGGCATGAGAACCGCACCCAATGCAACACCCAAGATGGCTGTCGGAAACTCCATCAATCGATCTGCATAGGTTAGCCAACTGACACTGCCTGGTGCCAAATGTGAGGCAATTTGGGTGTTGATCAACAATGAAATTTGGGCCACCCCCACACCCAACAGCGCTGGCAACATCAGGCTGGCAATTTGGCGCGAGGCAGGGTCTGTCCAAGCTTGCTTGACTGCCCCCAAAGTGAGGCCAATCCGGGGCAACAAGCCCAACTTGGCCAACGCCGGAATTTGAATTGAAAGTTGTAAGGCGCCTCCCAGCATCACCCCCACTGGCAGTGCATACACGGGTTGAATGCCCTGTGTTTTAAACCAAGGTGCCACCAACCAAGCGGCACCAATCATGGCCAAGTTTAGCAATACGGGTGTCGCTGCAGGCACCGCAAAACGCTTCCAAGTGTTCAAGATACCTGCCGATAGCGCAACCAATGACATGAACGCAATATAGGGAAACATCCAGCGCGTCATTTGTACGGCAGCGGCAAATGATTCTGGCTGTTGTTTCAAACCACTGGCCATTGCCCAAACCAAAAAAGGTGCAGTCGCAACACCCAAAATACTCAACAGCAACAAGGTCCAAGCCAGTAGCGTGGCTACATGGTTAATGGCTATATAAGTTGCTGCTTCGCCATTTTGAGCCTTGCTTGCCGCCAAGACAGGGACAAATGCTTGACTGAATGCACCTTCAGCAAACAAGCGCCTGAATAAATTTGGTATACGAAAGGCTACATTAAAGGCATCTGTCAGTGCACTGGCCCCAAAAGCAGAGGCGATCAAGAGCTCCCGCACCAATCCCGTGATGCGGGATGCCAAGGTCCAAAGCGAAACAGTAGAAGCAGATTTAAGCAGGCTCACGGACAAGAGTGTAGCGACTGATGGATTGGGCTGTCAGGTCCTTGATTGGGCCAACAATTTGGCTGATACAATAGCAGGCTTTGCTAACATCATCCTCAGACAATTAGGACATACATAAAATGGCTTCTGGAAAACCCAAGAAAAAGAACCCCCGCCTGGCATCAGGCCGTAAACGCGCACGCCAAGACGTGAAACTGAACGCAGCCAACACATCACTGCGTTCAAAGTACCGCACCGCTGTCAAGAACGTTGAAAAAGCTGTTCTGGCCGGTGACAAAACCAAAGCTTCAGAACTGTTTGCAAAAATGCAAGCCGTTGTGGACACCATTGCCGACAAAGGCATCTTCCACAAGAATAAGGCAGCTCGAGATAAGAGCCGCCTGTCAACCAAGGTTAAAGCCTTGGCAATCGCCTGATCAATTGATCACCAGCCCGGCGCCCCACAGGGACGCCGCCGTTTGAAACGGGTGCGCTGTTAGCAAATAAAAGCAAAAAGCCGTCTTAGGACGGCTTTTTTGTGGGCGTGAATCGACTGCGCAAAAGAAACGACTGTTTCGCCGTTTGATCCAAGACTTATTTGGGTGGCGTAGGAAGAAGGCACGCCTCAGACACTTGTAGATTGTTGTCTTTGGCAAAATTCATGAGAAAGTCCCATGCCATGGGCTCGTAGTCGCGCAGATCGGTGTGAACAATGACGCACTTGATGCCGCCTAGGGTTTGAGGAATGCACCAAGGCGAATAGCTTAAGTGGCTGCCAGGTGTGGCGCCGCCGGGCCGAAACTGACCCATTACCCCTGCCAAACGCTCAGCCCAATCACTGGGTCTGAATGTGCGGCCTTCCAAGGTAATTCCTTGAATCAAGACTTCTTTGGCGTTGTTGGAAACCATCGATCAGAGGTTAGGTAATTTGACGGGCAAACATCAGGGATCGCCTAGATGTTGCATTGCACAACTATTGTATCTTATATAAGAGTTGAAGCGATATTTCTGGCTCTAAAATCTCAACTCAGCGGCCCTCTTCGTTGGGCCAATTTTTTTTCAGAGGAGTTCTCAGCATGTCCGCTTTCATTGAAGCCGCTTCGCCGCACACCATGAACACTTACGGCCGACTGCCCATCGCAATCAGCCACGGTCAAGGTTGCCGATTGTGGGACGTCAATGGCAAAGAGTATTTGGATGCTTTGGGTGGCATTGCCGTGAACACATTGGGACATAACCATCCAGAACTGGTCCCTGCCCTGCAAGATCAACTGAGCAAAATCATTCACAGCTGCAATTACTACCACGTGCCCAACCAAGAAAAATTGGCGGCCAAGTTGGTTGAGTTGTCAGGCATGACCAATGTCTTTTTTTGCTGCACGGGTCTCGAAGCCAACGAAGCTGCCATCAAATTGGCGCGCAAATTCGGACACGACAAAGGCATCGACAAACCTGAAATCGTGGTCTACGAAAAAGCCTTTCATGGTCGCAGCATTGCGACCCTCAGCGCCACTGGCAACACCAAAATTCAACAAGGCTTTGGTCCTTTGGTAGAGGGGTTCATTCGTGTGCCAGTCAACGACATCAATGCCCTTAAAAAGGTCACAGAAAACAATCGCAATGTGGTGGCTGTATTCTTTGAAACCATTCAAGGCGAAGGCGGTGTCAACCCCATGCACATGGACTATTTGCGCGACGTACGTAAGCTGTGTGATGAAAAAGATTGGCTCATGATGATTGACGAAGTTCAATGCGGTATGGGTCGGACTGGCAAATGGTTTGCGCACCAATGGGCAGGTATCAAAGCAGACGTCATGCCTCTGGCCAAAGGCCTGGGATCTGGCATGCCCATCGCCGCTGTTGTGGCAGGCCCTAAGGCAGCCAACATCTTCCAACCCGGCAATCACGGCACCACCTTTGGCGGCAACCCATTGGCCATGCGTGCTGGCGTCGAGACCATTCGCATCATGGAAAAAGACGGCCTGCTCGACAACGCAGCCCGCGTTGGCGCTCACCTCAAAGCACGTCTTGAAAAAAGTCTGACGGGTGTCAAAGGCGTCAAAGAAATTCGAGGCCAGGGTTTGATGCTGGGCATTGAACTGGACAAGCCTTGTGGTGTTTTGACACAACGTGCGGCTGATGCGGGTTTACTGATCAGCGTCACGGCCGACAGCGTGATTCGAATGGTGCCACCCCTCATCATGACGCAAGCAGAAGCCGACCAAGTTGCCGACATTTTATTGCCCTTGGTTCACGCATTTCTTTCGGAGTAATCCCAATGCCCTCGAATGTTCAGGCCATGCCAATTCGGCATTATTTGCAATTCACCGATCTCACAGCAGATGATTACGCGCATCTTTTCAAACGTGCCGCTTTCATCAAAGGCAAGTTCAAAGCCTACGAGAAATATCAGCCATTGGCTGATCGCACCATGGCCATGATTTTTGAGAAGGCTTCTACACGCACGCGCGTCAGCTTTGAAGCTGGCATGTACCAAATGGGTGGTTCAGTGGTGCACCTCACCACTGGCGACAGTCAATTGGGCCGCGCAGAACCCATTGAAGACAGCGCACGCGTGATCAGCAGAATGGTCGACCTGGTGATGATCCGCACTTTCGGCCAAGACAAGATTGAGAATTTTGCAGCGCACTCCCGCGTGCCGGTGATCAATGGTCTGACCAATGAATTCCATCCCTGCCAAATCTTGGCTGATATCTTCACTTACATTGAACACCGCGGCTCTATTAAAGGCAAAACAGTGGCTTGGGTTGGCGATGGCAACAACATGGCCAACACTTGGCTTCAAGCGGCCGACCTACTTGGCTTCAAAGTGAACTTAAGCACACCCAGTGGCTACGAAGTCGACCCCGCAGTGGTAGGCGTCAGAAGCGCTGCCAGTACACAATTTTTCAAAGACCCAATGCAAGCTTGCGAAGGTGCCGATTTGGTCACAACAGACGTTTGGACCAGCATGGGTTATGAAGCTGAAAACGAAGCTCGCAAAAAAGCCTTTGCAGATTGGTGCGTCGATGAAGAGATGATGAAGGTCGCAAAACCCGATGCACTGTTTATGCACTGCCTTCCTGCACACCGCGGCGAGGAAGTGAGTGCAGAAGTGATAGACGGCCCTCAATCGGTGGTTTGGGACGAGGCCGAAAATCGCATGCATGCCCAAAAGGCACTGATGGAGTTTTTGCTTCTGGGCAAAGTCTAAATTGAATCAGCCATGGTTTGAACGTTTTTCACTTCAAGGTCCTGAGTAGAGCCACGGTACGTCGATCAAAGCCTCTCCCATCATGCGCATGGCCAAGTCTCTGCCCCAACGCATGGGGCCTTGCAGATGAAAAATCTCGCCATTCCGAATAGCACGTTGCTGAACCTTGGCGTTTCGCTCCCATCGTGCTTTGGCATACATCTGCCAGCGCTCTGACACAGTCAAGTCGGACCTTGCCCAGCAAGTAGCAAGTTCGGCGGCATCTTCTATGGCCATGCCAGCGCCCTGCGCCAAAAAAGGACGCATCGGATGTGCGGCGTCGCCCAGCAGGGTAATGCGGCCTTTGGCCATCTCGCTTGCACTGCGAACAGGCGGGCGATCTGACAAAGGCCACAAACGCCACGCCTCAACCGCGTCCAAAATATTTCTCAATTCTGAATGCACAGATCCCATGGCCAAATCCAAATCATGCTTGTTGGCTGCATGATCCCAGCTCTCTAGATGTTCGGGGAGTTGGCCATGCACGATGACCACTAAATTTAAAAAGTCACCTCCCCTGATGGGGTACAAAACCGCATGCAATTTGGGTCCCAACCAAACCGTGACGTCTGAGGTGCGCAAACTCTCAGGCAAAGAGGCCATAGAGACCAGTGCACGATAAGCCAAAAGCGAGGTCGCTCTTGGCTTTGTTGCAGTCACAACATGCTGGCGTGTCGAACTCCAGAGTCCATCGGCACCAACCATGGCTTCAGTGTCAAAGCTTTCAACAAGACCTTCAGACAAATGATGGCCACGTGCTGTGATCTGGTGAGCATCTTCACGAATCTCATCAATTTGGCAATTGAGATTTAACTTGGCAAGCCCTCCGCTGACCACATGCGTTAACAAGACCTGGTGTAAATCTGCACGATGGACCGTGAAATAAGGTGCGCCATAGGTTTCCAAACTTCTTTGGCCTAATCGCAATGCACCCAGGGTGTTGCCAGATCGCGCATCACGCACGTGCAAACGATGGGGTGCAAACACAACTTGCTGAAGAGAAGTTTCAAGCCCCCACGCCTTCAAAATGCGGGTGACATTAGGTCCCATTTGAATACCTGCACCGAGCTCACTGAAAACTTTGGCACGTTCGATGAGATGTGGCTGTGCGCCTTGCTTGGCGCAAGCCAATGCCGCAGCCAAACCACCAATGCCACCACCCACAATGAGGACTGAGTTTTTCACAGCGTTCATTTTGCAGCGAAGTTTTTCATAAATCTGAAGAGACATCAAAAAAGCCCAAAAGACCGAAATCTTTTGGGCTTCTGAACTCAGTGAACCAGCCTAGATCAGGCAGTCACACCTTTGGCAACTTCTGCGTACTCTTCGATCTTGTCGAAGTTCATGTACTTGTAAATCTGACTTCCATCTTTGTTGATTTCGGTCATGCTCTCTTGGTATTCGGCCACCGTTGGAATGCGACCCAGCTTGGAACTGATCGCAGCCACTTCGGCAGAGGCCAAATACACATTGGTGTTTTTACCCAAACGGTTGGGGAAGTTACGTGTCGACGTAGACACCACGGTAGCGCCTTCGCGAACTTGTGCTTGGTTACCCATGCACAAAGAACAACCTGGCATTTCAGTGCGGGCGCCGGCGGCACCAAACACACCGTAATGACCTTCTTTGGTCAACTCTGCAGCGTCCATCTTGGTTGGTGGTGCAACCCACAACTTTACGGGAATGTCACGACGACCTTCGAGCAACTTAGAAGCTGCGCGGAAGTGACCAATGTTGGTCATGCAAGAGCCGATGAAAACTTCATCGATCTTGGTGCCGGCAACTTCTGACATCAGTTTAGCGTCATCAGGATCGTTGGGGCAGCACATGACGGGTTCTTTGAGCTGGTCCATGTCGATTTCGAGCACGTGTGCGTATTCGGCGTTGGCATCGGCTTCGAGCAAGTTGGGGTTGGCCAACCAAGCTTCTACGGCTTTGATACGACGCTCGAGTGCACGCTTGTCGTTGTAGCCCTGGGCAATCATGTTCTTCATCAAAACGATGTTGGAGTTCAGGTACTCTTTGACAGGCTCGGGGTTGAGCTTGACAGTACAACCGGCAGCAGAGCGCTCGGCAGAAGCATCTGACAACTCAAACGCTTGCTCGACTTTCAAATCTGGCAAGCCTTCAATTTCCAAAATACGGCCAGAGAATTCATTGATCTTGCCAGACTTGGCAACAGTCAACAAACCGGCTTTGATGGCGTAGTAAGGAATGGCGTGAACCAAATCACGCAAAGTGATGCCAGGCTGCATCTTGCCTTTGAAGCGGACCAAGATGGACTCAGGCATGTCCAAAGGCATCACGCCAGTAGCTGCACCGAAAGCCACCAAACCAGAACCGGCAGGGAAAGAAATGCCGATGGGGAAACGCGTGTGTGAATCGCCGCCAGTGCCCACTGTATCGGGCAACAACAAACGGTTCAACCAGCTGTGAATGACGCCATCACCGGGTTTCAGAGAAACACCACCGCGATTGCTCATGAATGCTGGCAACTCATGGTGCATTTTGACGTCAACAGGCTTGGGATATGCTGCTGTGTGGCAGAACGATTGCATCACCATGTCAGAGCTGAAGCCCAAGCAGGCCAAGTCTTTCAACTCGTCACGGGTCATGGTGCCTGTGGTGTCTTGTGAACCCACAGTTGTCATTTTGGGTTCGCAATAGGTGCCGGGGCGAACACCTTGGCCTTCTGGCAAACCACAAGCGCGACCCACCATTTTTTGGGCCAGTGTAAAACCAGCCTTGGTAGAAGCTGGCACTTTGGGCAAGCGGAACAATGTGGAAGTAGGAAGGCCCAAGAACTCACGTGCCTTGCCAGTCAAAGAGCGGCCAATGATCAAGTTGATTCGGCCACCTGCACGAACTTCATCAAACAGCATCTCGCTACGGACTTCAAACTCGGTGAGCAAGGCGCCATTTTTCATGATCTTGCCTTCGTAAGGCAAGACATCAATCACGTCACCCATTTCCAGTTTGGAAACATCCACTTCGATGGGCAATGCACCGGAATCTTCTTGTGTGTTGAAGAAAATAGGCGCAATTTTGCCGCCCAAAGTGACACCGCCAAAACGCTTGTTAGGCACAAAAGGAATGTCTTCGCCAAAGCCCCAGATGATGCTGTTCGTAGCTGATTTGCGTGAAGAACCCGTACCGACAACGTCGCCCACATAAGCCACCAAGTGACCTTTTTTCTTCAGCTCTTCAATGAACGCCATAGGGCCGCGCTTGCCGTCTTCCTCAGGCTTGAAAGCTGCATCTGGGCGTGTATTTTTCAACATGGCCAAATAGTGCAATGGAATGTCAGGACGGCTCCAAGCATCGGGCGCAGGAGACAAGTCGTCTGTGTTGGTTTCACCGGGCACCTTGAAAACAGAGACGGTGATTTTTTGAGCCACTTCAGGTCGCGATGTGAACCATTCGGCATCAGCCCAGCTCTTAATCACGGCGCTGGCATTGGCATTGCCAGCTTTGGACTTTTCGGCCACATCATGAAAAAAGTCAAACATCAGCAATGTTTTCTTCAGGCCTTCAGCCGCCACAGTGCCAACTTCTTTGTCGTCGAGCAAGTCAATCAGGGGCTTGACGTTGTAGCCGCCCACCATGGTGCCCAACAACTCAGTTGCCTTGGCTTTGCTGATCAAAGCGACTTTGATGTCGCCATGTGCAACAGCCGAAAGGAAAGAGGCTTTGACTTTGGCCGCATCGTCCACACCAGGGGGAACTCGGTGTGTCAGCAAATCCAACAAGAAAGCATCTTCACCTTGTGGTGGCGACTTGATCAATTCGATCAATTCTGCAGTTTGTTTTGCATCCAAAGGCAGCGGTGGAATTCCCAATGCAGCGCGTTCTGCAACGTGTTCGCGATAAGCTTTCAACATTATTTTCTCCTGTCTAACTAAATAAATTTACACAAACAAAATTTTGAAACAACAACTGTCAGCGTTGCACAGATGTCGCGTCGTTGCTCACATCTATCAAGGCTGGTGGGGGGTTGAGTTTCATGTCGTTGGCAACCGCCACCTGATCCGGGTGAGCACATTCATCGGCCAATCGACGACCATTCTTCTGATCCATCAGCATGGACTTGTTGGCAAGTTGCAACCAAACAGCACCTGCTTTTTCATCCTCTAAACGGATGGCACCCGTAGACGTGGTCACAGGTTTCATGCGGTATTTGTAGCCCTTGCCTTGCAAATTAAAGTAGCCCGGCGTATTGGTGTCTGCAGTCATTTGAACCGAGGCGCCAAGCTCACATGGCAAATGCCCGACATGAACACGCTCTGCAATGCTCAATTCTTGAGGGGCCAAAGGCGTCTCAGGTGGCGCCGCAACAGCGCGTTTGACGGGTTCATTTTTTTTGGCAGGCTTGCTTGCCTTGTTTTGCGCAGCAGGTTTGCTTTTAGCGTCTGACTTGCCTGCGGCACTAGCGTGGCCAGCACTTTGTGCAAGCGCCATGCTGGCACTCAAAAGAGAGCTAACGACGATCAGAACCATGGAATTTATGCGGCGCATGCGGTCACTCCAAAATAGGCTTGAACTGATTCTGGCAATTGTCTTCCAGTTTGATAGGCACGTTCTAAGACTTGCCAAAAAAATCGGTAGCTGGCGCGGTCATGCAATTGGCCGCCATGACTCACAGGTGCCCAATCTGCCATGCTGGCAGCCTCAATTAATTTAGCCGCATCTTCAATTTCATTCTCGCTGGGCGCGAGCGCTTCCACCACAGGTCTTATTTGGCTGGGATGAATACTCCACATGCGGGTGTAACCCAGTTCGCGAGAGGCTTTGGTTGCGGCCAGCTTGATGGCCTCTAAATCATTGAATTCTGTTACCACGCAATGCGATGGCACTTTGCCATGCGCATGGCAAGCGCTGGCAATTTCTAATTTGGCACGAAGCACCAAGGGGTGCGTAAATTGACCTTGCACGCCCATGCCGCTGGACGGAATGGCGCCGCCGTGGGCCGATACAAAATCCATCAATCCAAAACTCAGGGATTGCACACGAGGGTGCGCTGCAATTTCAAACGCACGGTGAACGGCTGCAGGGGATTCAATCAGGACATGCATTGGAAGATTCAAGGCGCCGGCCTGATTCAATGCATTGGCAGCCGCTTCAACATCTGCCACAGACTCCACCTTGGGAATCATCACATGTCTCAATTTGCCATGTGCTGGACCCGCTATGAGGTTGACATCGCTTAAAAATGAGGGGTGATCGACTGGATGAACTCGCACTGCAACGCGTGCGTTGGACGCAGCATTCAAGGCTATTTCTTTGACCAAATGGGCATGTTCAATTTCACCGCCAACAGGGGCGCCATCTTCACAATCCAAGGTGACATCGAAAACGCAAGCACCAAACTCTTGCGTCATCTCAGCTTGCAGCTGCAAGCTTTTGCGCATCCGCACTTCAACACCGCTGTAATGGTCACAAACGGGCAAGACCATGCTTGCCGCTTGTGAGCCCAACAGAATGTCGCGCGGATGCTTCACGAAAGTGTCTGTTGATTAGACCAAGTGAGCCACGCCGGCTTGCTCGTCTGTCAACTCTTTCAAAGTCTTGTCGATGCAAGCTTGGCTGAAGGCATCGATTTCCAAACCTTCCACCACTTTGTATTCGCCGTTTTCGCATGTGACGGGGAAACCGAACATGACGTCTTTAGGAATACCGTACCAGCCTTGTGAAGGAATGCCCATAGTGACCCACTGACCATTGGTGCCTAAGGCCCAATCGCGCATGTGATCGATGGCGGCATTGGCGGCAGAAGCGGCAGAGGACAAACCACGCGCTTCAATGATGGCAGCACCGCGCTTGCCCACTGTTGGCAAGAACACGTTGGCGTTCCACTCTTGGTCGTTGATCATGGTCTTGACAGATTCGCCATTGATGGTGGCGAAACGGTAGTCGGCGTACATGGTGGGAGAGTGGTTGCCCCAAACGCACAACTTCTGAATGTCGGCCACGGCTTTGCCAGTTTTGGCAGCAATTTGTGACGCTGCACGGTTGTGGTCCAAACGCAGCATGGCAGTGAAGTTGCCTGGCTTGAGATCGGGAGCACTCTTCATGGCGATGTAGGCGTTGGTGTTGGCAGGGTTGCCGACGACCAAGACTTTGACATTGCGTGAAGCCACAGCATTCAAAGCCTTGCCTTGAGCCGTGAAGATAGCGCCGTTAATGGCGAGCAACTCAGCGCGCTCCATGCCAGGGCCGCGGGGACGTGAACCGACCAACAAGGCATAGTCGGTGTCTTTGAATGCGGTCATCGGGTCGGAATGGGCTTCCATGCCAGCCAGCAATGGGAAAGCGCAATCTTCCAATTCCATCATCACGCCCTTCAAAGCTTTTTGGGCTTTTTCGTCGGGGATTTCGAGCAATTGCAAGATCACAGGTTGATCTTTGCCCAACATTTCGCCGGAAGCGATGCGGAACAACAATGCGTATCCAATTTGACCTGCGGCTCCTGTGACGGCGACGCGAACGGGCTTTTTGCTCATGGTGTGAACTCCAGATAGTGATAAGAAAACGGACTTTGCCGAACCCATCTAGACATTCACTGCCGACCGGGTTGCCTGGCTGATCCAGACAGGTGTGCAAATATTTTTGCTCACGGGCAAACAGCTTCCGAGTGTACTCGCGAAAACCCTCAAAAGTCAATTTGTCTTATGTCTTATATAAGATATCATTGCCTCACTTTTTGTGCCCACCCTGAAGCAGGGCTTTTGACATGACATCCCAAGTTTTTTCTGTTGATTCAATTGGACTGCCTGACCTCAATGCAGCTGCGCCAGCTTTTAGTCCTCTGTATCAACAAATCAAAGGTTTGATCTTGCAAAGTTTGCAAACGGGCGAGTGGAAACCAGGCGAGGGCATTCCCAGTGAAATGGAGTTGGCCGCTCGATACCGCGTCAGCCAAGGCACCGTGCGCAAAGCCATTGATGAATTGGCCAACGGCAATTTGTTGGTGCGTCGTCAAGGCAAGGGTACCTTTGTGGCCACCCACGCAGAACAACAGGTTCAATACAGATTTCTCAAACTGTTGCCCGACCAAGGCGACCCCAAAAGTGAGGGCCCTGCCCAGCGCACCATTGTTGACTGCAAACGGCTTCGTGCCAACGCAGACATTGGCCGCGCTTTGGCCTTGCGCACTGGGGATGCTGTGCTTCAGGTGCGCCGCGTTTTGTCTTTTGCTGGCTCACCTACCATTTTGGAAGATCTCTGGTTACCCGGCAACCCTTTCAAAGGGCTGACCGCCGAGCGCTTGAGTGATTACGACGGCCCCATGTACGCTTTGTTTGAAACCGAATTTGGTGTTCGCATGGTGCGTGCCGAAGAACGGATCAAAGCTGTGGTGCCAGATGCCGCACAATGCAAGCTCCTTGAGATTAAATCTCACACCCCACTCTTGAGTGTTGAGCGCGTGGCTTACACCTACAACGACACTCCCATGGAACTGCGTCGCGGCTTTTATGTGACGGACACCCATCACTATCACAATGAGTTGAATTGACGCCAAGGCGACTCTCTGAACCCAATAACATTTAGTTTAGTAATTTCTTTATGAAATCCTCATGTCAGTTTGTTGCGTTGCAATAGAATCCGCGACACTGAAATCAAAAATGTCAGTGAAGTTACCAAAGAGGAATTAAAAATGACCGAAACCGCCCGTCAAAGGCCTGAATTTCGCAATATCAACGCCATCAGCGATTTGCCCACGTACCGGTTGCCTGCAGCCGGTTGGGTGTCAATCTTGCACCGCGTCAGTGGTGCTTTGATGTTTGTGCTCATGCCTTTCATCATTTGGATGTTTGATAACTCCATCACGTCTGAAATCTCTTTTGCATCTTTTGCAGCTGCTTTCAGTGTTGGCATTGGCTTTGTGCCAGGCTGGTTCTTCAAGCTGGTTGCATTGGCCATCATTTGGGCCTACCTGCACCACTTCATCGCGGGTATTCGTCACCTGTACATGGATGTTTTCCATGCTGTGACCAAAGAATTCGGCAAATCTTCTGCCATCGTCACTTTGGTTTTGAGCTTAAGCCTCACCGCTGTGTTGGCTGCCAAGCTGTTTGGCCTTTACTAATCAGGAGCATTCAACATGTCAGTAAATTACGGCGCCAAGCGCGTCACTGTCGGCGCTCACTTTGGTCTTCGCGACTGGTTAGCTCAGCGTGTAACGGCTGCTCTCATGGCCGCATTCACCCTGGTTGTGTTGGCACAGGTGATCTTTACAAGCGGCCCCATTGGTTACGACGAGTGGGCTGGTATTTTTGCGTCTCAGTGGATGAAGTTTTTAACCTTCACCACCATTCTGTGTTTGCTTTATCACGCTTGGGTTGGCATTCGTGACATTTGGATGGACTACATCAAACCGCTCGGTTTGAGAATTGTCTTGCACGTTGCTTCTTTGGTTTGGTTGATCGGCTGCGCCGGTTGGGCCATTCAAGCTCTGTGGCGTCTTTGATTTTGTTCAAATTCAATTGAATTTTTTCAGATTTTGAACCCTCAACACCCTCAATAAGATTTTTCACACCATGACTTACACCAAAGACAAGATCGCTACGCGCAAATTTGACGTCGTGATCGTCGGCGCCGGTGGCTCCGGTATGCGCGCATCCTTGCAGCTGTCCCGCGCTGGTTTGAACGTTGCTGTTCTCTCGAAAGTGTTTCCAACACGTTCGCACACAGTCGCAGCGCAGGGCGGTATTGGCGCTTCATTGGGCAACATGTCCGATGACAACTGGCACTACCACTTCTACGACACCATCAAGGGTTCCGACTGGCTCGGCGACCAAGACGCCATTGAATTCATGTGCCGCGAAGCGCCCAAGGTTGTGTACGACCTTGAGCACATGGGCATGCCTTTTGACCGCAACCCTGACGGCACCATTTACCAACGTCCTTTTGGCGGCCACACCGCCAACTACGGTGAAAAACCAGTTCAACGTGCTTGCGCTGCCGCTGACCGTACGGGTCATGCCATGTTGCACACTTTGTACCAACAAAACGTCAAGGCCAAAACCAGCTTCTTTGTAGAGTGGATGGCCCTCGACCTCATTCGCGACTCTGAAGGCGATGTCGTCGGCGTCACCGCCCTAGAAATGGAAACCGGCGATTTGCACGTCTTGCATGCCAAGACTGTGTTGTTGGCCACTGGCGGCGCAGGCCGCATCTTTGCAGCCTCGACAAATGCTTTCATCAACACCGGCGACGGTTTGGGCATGGCCGCTCGTGCGGGCATTCCTTTGGAAGACATGGAATTCTGGCAGTTCCACCCCACTGGCGTGGCCGGTGCTGGCGTGTTGCTGACAGAAGGTTGCCGCGGTGAAGGCGCTATTTTGCTCAACAGCAATGGCGAACGTTTCATGGAGCGCTATGCGCCCACCTTGAAAGACTTGGCACCACGCGATTTCGTCTCACGTTCTATGGACCAAGAGATCAAAGAAGGTCGTGGTTGCGGCCCCAACAAAGATTATGTGCTGCTGAAGCTGGACCACTTGGGTGCAGAAACTATTCACAAGCGCTTGCCTTCTGTGTACGAAATTGGCGTCAACTTTGCCAACGTCGATATCACGAAAGAACCCATTCCTGTGGTGCCTACCATTCACTACCAAATGGGCGGCATTCCTACCAACGTTCATGGCCAAGTGGTCACACAAACCGCAAGCAGCCACAACGCGGTGGTCAACGGTTTGTACGCTGTGGGCGAATGCTCATGCGTTAGCGTTCACGGCGCCAATCGCTTGGGCACTAACTCCTTGCTCGACTTGTTGGTGTTTGGCCGTGCCGCTGGCAACCACATTGTCGACTTCGCCAGCAAAACCAAGGCACACAAAGACTTGCCCAAAGATGCCGCCGACTTCACATTGGCTCGCCTCAACCGTTTGGAAGGTCGCAAAGGCGAATACGCGCAAGACGTGGCCAACGACATGCGCGCATCGATGCAAAAACACGCTGCCGTGTTCCGCACACAAGCCAGCATGGACGAAGGCGTGGTCAAGATTGCCGAGATTCGCGAACGCGTCAATGCCATCGGCTTGACCGACACCTCCAAAGTCTTCAACACAGCGCGTATTGAAGCCTTGGAAGTGGACAACTTGATCGAATGCGCACAAGCCACCATGGTGTCTGCGGCGGCTCGCAAAGAATGCCGCGGCGCGCACACTGTGAGCGATTACGAGCGTCCTGCAGATGATCCGATCGCGCCGTTGGGCCGTGACGATGCCAACTGGATGAAACACACCTTGTGGCACAGCGACAGCAACAGCCTAACTTACAAGCCCGTCAACTTGAAACCGCTAACCGTGGACTCTGTGCCACCTAAAGTCCGGACGTTCTAAATTTCTGAAGGTTGAATCATGACATTACGTACATTTGAAATCTATCGTTACGATCCAGACAAGGATGCCAAGCCTTACATGCAACGCATTGAGGTTGAGCTAGACGGCAACGAACGCATGTTGCTAGATGCTTTGATGAAGCTGAAAAAAGTGGATCCCACATTGTCATTCCGCCGTTCATGCCGTGAAGGTGTTTGCGGCTCTGACGCCATGAACATCAACGGCAAAAATGGTTTGGCCTGCCTCACCAACATGTTGACATTGCCCGGCAAGATTGTTTTGAAACCCCTGCCAGGTCTGCCCGTGGTGCGGGACCTGATCGTCGACATGACGCAGTTCTTCAAGCAATACAACTCCATCAAGCCCTACTTGATCAACGACAGCATTCCGCCCGAAAAAGAGCGTTTGCAAAGCCCTGAAGAGCGCGAAGAACTCAATGGCTTGTACGAGTGCATTTTGTGCGCCAGCTGCTCTACGTCTTGCCCTAGCTTCTGGTGGAACCCCGACAAGTTCGTGGGCCCAGCTGGTTTGTTGCAAGCTTATCGCTTCTTAGCTGATAGCCGTGATCAAGGCACTGCAGAGCGCTTGGACAACTTGGAAGACCCTTATCGCTTGTTCAGATGCCACACCATCATGAACTGCGTGGACGTGTGCCCTAAGAGCCTCAACCCCACCAAAGCGATTGGCAAGATCAAAGAGATGATGGTGCGTCGCGCCGTCTAAGCCAAAAGCCAAAAAGAGTATTTAAGAATGGGCGACGAACTGCTTGATGGACTCGACCGCAGCACACCTTTGGGTGAGCGTGCGCTCAGCAAATTGCGTTGGCGCTGCCGACGTGGTTTGCTTGAGAACGATCTTTTCATTGAGCGCTTCTTCAACCGATACGCCACTGACATCACTGTGGGTCAAGCACGTGGCATGTACGTCCTGATGGACCTGTCAGACAATGACCTGATGGATTTGCTAATGAAACGCAAGCCCTTAGGCGCTGACATTGCATCAGAAGACGTAAGCGAAGTGTTCAACATGCTTTTGGCATGACGGCAACCCGCAACACATTGACCCACAGACCCCTTTGAATTGACTGATTACTTGAGGAAATAGAACCATGAAACTTGCTGACAACAAAGCAACCCTGTCATTTAGCAATGGCAGCCCCAGTATCGAAATGCCAGTCTACAGTGGCAACATCGGTCCCGACGTGATCGATATTCGCAAGTTGTACGGCCAGAGTGGCATGTTCACTTATGACCCAGGTTTCTTGTCAACCGCTTCATGCCAGTCCTCCATCACCTACATTGATGGCGACAAAGGTGAGTTGCTGTACCGTGGCTACCCTATTGAGCAATTGGCCAACCATGGCGATTATTTGGACACGTGCTTCTTGCTTTTAAAAGGCGAATTGCCCGACGCTAAACAAAGCGCTGACTTTCACAAATTGGTGAACAACCACACCATGGTGAATGAGCAAATGCAATTTTTCTTGCGCGGCTTCCGCCGTGATGCTCACCCTATGGCTGTGTTGACTGGTTTGGTGGGCGCTTTGTCTGCCTTCTATCACGACAGCACCGACATCAACAACCCAGAGCACCGAGAAATTGCGGCCATTCGCTTGATTGCCAAAATGCCAACTTTGGTAGCCATGGCTTACAAATACGGCGTGGGTCAGCCCTTCCAATACCCCCAAAACAATTTGTCTTACTCAGGCAATTTCTTGCGCATGATGTTTGGTGTGCCTTGCGAAGAGTACAAAGTAAACCCCGTGTTGGAACGCGCTTTGGACCGCATCTTCATCTTGCACGCAGACCACGAACAAAACGCTTCGACATCCACTGTGCGTTTGTGCGGCTCTTCTGGCACCAACCCCTTCGCTGCCATTGCCGCAGGTGTTGCTTGCTTGTGGGGCCCTGCTCACGGTGGCGCCAATGAAGCTTGCTTGAACATGCTGGACGACATCCAAAAAATGGGTGGCATCTCCAAAGTGGGCGAGTTCATGGAACAAGTCAAAGACAAAAACTCTGGCGTCAAATTGATGGGCTTCGGTCACCGTGTTTACAAAAACTACGACCCTCGCGCCAAGTTGATGCAAGAAACCTGCAACGAAGTGTTGGCTGAATTGGGTCTCGAAAACGACCCTCTGTTCAAGTTGGCCAAGCAAGTTGAGAAAATTGCCTTGGAAGACGACTACTTCGTGTCACGCAAGTTGTACCCCAACGTCGACTTCTACTCCGGCATCGTGCAGCGCGCCATCGGCATCCCCGTGAACTTGTTCACCGGTGTGTTTGCTTTGGCTCGTACTGTGGGCTGGATTGCGCAATTGAACGAAATGATTGGCGACCCCGAGTACAAAATTGGCCGTCCACGTCAGTTGTTCACCGGCTCACCACGCCGCGACATCAAAGGCTAATCAGCTTTAAAAAGACAGGGGCTCAACTCGATGCAAACATCGAGTTGAGCCCCTTATTTATTTAGCTCTTCAGAGCCACCAGCACTTCGTCCAGCATCTTCTTGGCATCGCCAAACAACATGCGGTTGTTGTCTTTGTAGAAAAGTGGGTTGTCCACACCTGCATAGCCGCTGGCCATGGAGCGCTTCATGACAATGCTGGTGCGCGCTTTCCAAACTTCAAGCACTGGCATGCCAGCAATAGGGCTGGTGGGATCGTCTTGTGCGGCTGGGTTCACGATGTCGTTGGCACCAATCACAATGGCCACATCAGTGTCTGGAAAGTCTTCGTTCAGCTCATCCATTTCCAAGACGATGTCGTAGGGCACTTTGGCTTCGGCCAACAGCACGTTCATGTGGCCCGGCATGCGACCCGCAACAGGGTGGATGCCAAAGCGAACGTTGACGCCTTTTTCACGCAGGGTTCGAGTAATTTCAAACACAGTGTGCTGTGCTTGTGCCACAGCCATGCCGTAGCCAGGCACGATGATGACGTTCTTGGCATCCCGCAACATTTCTGCTGTCTCGGCTGCCAAGATGGGACTGACTTCGCCCACAGGCTCTGAACTTGCACCGTCAGCGGGCTTGGGCGCTGCGGCAGTGGTTCCGAAGCCGCCAGCAATCACGTTGATGAAACTGCGATTCATGGCGTTACACATGATGTAAGACAGAATGGCACCGCTTGAGCCCACCAAAGCACCCACCACAATCAGCAAGTCGTTGTTAAGCATGAAGCCTGTGGCAGCAGCGGCCCAACCTGAGTAGCTGTTCAACATGGACACCACCACGGGCATGTCGGCACCGCCAATGGCCATCACCATGTGAATGCCAAACAAAAGTGCAATGGCGCTCATCACAAACAGCGGCATCATGCCCTGCTCAATGGTCTCGGCTTGCAAGAACAGGCGGCCAAAATAAACCACGGCCAGCAAACCGGCCAAATTGATCCAGTGGCGAGCGGGCAGCAACAAAGGGCTGCCGCCAATGCGGCCTGACAACTTACCAAATGCTGCAACGGAGCCAGAGAAAGTGACCGCACCAATGAAAATACCAATGTAGATTTCCATCGAGTGGATGGTGTGCGCCGCCCCCTCAAAGCCTTTGGTGGCTTCAGGGTCAACAAACGTGGCGTAGCCCACCAACACAGCTGCCATACCCACCATGCTGTGCATCAGCGCGACCAGCTCGGGCATTTGTGTCATTTGCACGGAACGTGCAGCGTACAAGCCTATGGCGCCACCCACGACCAAACTACCCACAATCCAAGGTGTACCAGAGGCAGTGACTTGAGGACCCAAAACGGTGGCCAAAATGGCCAAGGTCATACCGACCATGCCGTAGAGGTTGCCACGTCGTGCGGTTTCCTGATTGGACAATCCGCCTAAGCTGAGGATGAAGAGAATGGTTGCACCAATGTAAGCAACCGTAGACAAGTTAGAGGTCATGAATTACTTCTTCCTGATTATTTTCTGAACATCGCCAGCATGCGCTGAGTCACTGCAAAACCGCCAAACATGTTGATGGCGGTGAGCACCAAGGCGAGCGAGGCCAACACAATGATCAGTGTGTTGGGGCGGGCCGCCGCATTGGCGATGGGAGAAATTTGCACCAAGGCGCCAATGGCAATGATGGAACTGATGGCGTTGGTCACACTCATGAGCGGCGTGTGCAACGCAGGCTTGACGTTCCAAACCACCATGTAGCCCACAAAGCAGGCCAGCACAAACACTGTGAAGTGCGACAGGAACGCAGCCGGTGCATAGGCACCGACCAAGACAAACAACACAGCAACAACGCTGGCGACAATGGCCAACTGACCTGCTGGCATGGGGCCAGAAGGCTCGCCATGGCCGTGGCCTTTTTTGGCAGCGGGTGCAGCGGCGGGCTTGGGTGCAGGCTTGGGTGCCACCACCAAGGGGGGCGCAGGCCAAGTCACGGCACCGTCTTTGATGACCGTCAAACCGCGAATGGCATCGTCTTCCATGTTGACGTTGATCACGCCATCTTTGGTTTTGCAAAGCTCTTCTGTGAGGCGGAAGAGGTTGGTGCCATAGAGCGTGGACGACTGACGCGCCATGCGTGAGGCCAGGTCGGTGTAACCCACAATGGTCACACCGTGCTTGACCACAGCTTTGCCGGGTTCGGTCAGTTCGCAATTGCCACCTTGCTCGGCCGCCATGTCCACAATGACAGAGCCAGCCTTCATGCTGCGCACCATCTCGGCTGTGATCAGCTTGGGGGCAGGTTTGCCTGGAATGAGCGCAGTGGTGATGATGATGTCGCACTCTTTGGCTTGCTGTGCATACATCTCGCGCTGCGCAGCTTGAAAGCCTTCACTCATCACTTTGGCATAACCGCCACCGCCCGAACCCTCTTCTTCAAAGTCCACCTTGACGAACTCGCCGCCCAGCGACACCACTTGATCGGCCACTTCGGCACGTGTGTCGTTGGCGCGAACAATGGCGCCCAAGCTGGCAGCGGCGCCAATGGCCGCCAAACCGGCCACACCTGCGCCAGCAATAAAGACTTTGGCCGGGGGCACTTTGCCCGCAGCCGTAATTTGACCGTTGAAGAAACGACCAAAAGCACCTGCCGCTTCAACCACTGCGCGGTAGCCGCTGACACCTGCCATAGAGGTCAGTGCGTCCATTTTTTGGGCCCGGCTGAGGGTGCGAGGCAAAGCATCAATCGACATGGCCGTGACTTTTTTGGCTGCCAGTTGTTGCATCAAATCGGGGTTTTGAGCAGGCCACAAGAAACCAATGAGCGTCTGGCCTTCATGCATGAGCTCAACTTCTTCGGCAGTCGGCGCACGAACCTTGAAGACGATGTCACTGCCACCCCAAAGCGCTGCGGCACTGGGCGCGATGCTGGCGCCCGCTTGCTCGAAGGCTGAGTCTGGCAGATCGGCCAAATCGCCCGCACCTTGCTCAACCACCACCGAAAAGCCAAGTTTGATCAGCTTGGTGACCACATCGGGCACAGTGGCAACGCGCTTTTCACCCGAAAAAATCTCTTTGGGCACACCAATACGCTGAGGTTTGGGGGCCGCATTGCTTTCTGGCGCATTGCTGCTGGGTTGGACAGTCGTCATGGGGAAGTCTCAAAAAAGTTAATTAAATGATTAGAGTTGAGTTTCTAGGACCAGCAAACCCACAATATAGCGCGACAACTAGCGATTCTATGGTGCCAACCTTGCAAATCCGGCTCGGGCCATATTGCTAATCAGCTTAAAATGCTGGGCTTGACCCTAGGAAGCACCATGGCACGCACGCTTTACGACAAAATTTGGGACGAGCACGTCGTCCACACCGAAGAAGATGGCACCGCCGTCTTGTACATTGACCGCCATTTGGTGCACGAAGTCACCAGCCCCCAAGCCTTTGAAGGCTTGCGTCAGGCCGGCCGTAAGGTTTGGCGTGTCAGCTCAATTGTGGCCACCGCGGACCACAATACCCCCACAACGGGTTGGGAGTTGGGCTACGACGGCATCACCGACCCCATCAGCAAAGAACAAATCACCACCCTCGACAGCAACATTGCCGAGTTTGGCTCCGCCGCCTTCTTCCCCTTCATGTCCAAACGTCAGGGCATTGTTCACGTCATTGGCCCAGAAAATGGCGCCACATTGCCTGGCATGACCGTGGTGTGCGGCGACTCCCACACCTCCACACATGGTGCTTTTGGCGCCTTGGCGCATGGCATTGGCACCAGCGAAGTCGAGCACGTGATGGCCACCCAAACTTTGTTGGCCAAAAAAGCCAAGAACATGTTGGTCAAAGTGGAAGGCACTGTGGCCAAAGGCATTACTGGCAAGGACATTGTGCTGGCCGTGATTGGCAAGATTGGTACCGCAGGTGGCACGGGCTACACCATTGAATTTGGTGGCTCCGCCATTCGCGCCCTGTCCATGGAAGGCCGCATGTCTGTTTGCAACATGGCCATCGAGGCCGGCGCTCGCGCAGGTCTGGTGGCAGTGGACGAAAAAACCATTGAGTACGTGAAGGGCCGTTTGCTCTCCCCCACTGGCGTGGAATGGGATCAAGCCGTCACTTATTGGAAAACATTGCAATCCGATGCCGGTGCGCATTTCGACGCCGTGGTCGAACTCAACGCGGCCGACATCGTGCCGCAAGTCACATGGGGCACCTCGCCCGAAATGGTCTTGGGCATCAATGGCATCGTGCCCGACCCCGACAAAGAAAAAGACGCCAACAAGCGCGGCGCCATCGAACGCGCCCTCACCTACATGGGCTTGGAACCTGGCAAGCCGCTCAACGACATTCACGTCGACAAAGTATTCATTGGCTCTTGCACCAACAGCCGCATTGAAGACATGCGAGAAGCCGCTGCCGTGGTGAAGAAGCTGGGCCAAAAAGTTTCCAAAGGCGTCAAGCTGGCCATGGTGGTGCCGGGTTCTGGTTTGGTCAAAGAACAAGCCGAGCGCGAAGGTTTGCACGAAATTTTCAAGGCCGCTGGCTTTGAGTGGCGCGAGCCTGGCTGCTCCATGTGCTTGGCCATGAACGCCGACCGCCTCGAGCCAGGCGAGCGTTGCGCCAGCACCAGCAATCGCAACTTTGAAGGCCGCCAAGGCGCAGGCGGACGCACGCACTTGGTCAGTCCTGCCATGGCCGCTGCTGCTGCCATTCATGGTCACTTTGTGGACATTCGTCAGTTTGCCTAAGGGCCACTGATTCAGAAACAACACCACAAAGATCAAGGAACACACATGCAAAAATTCAATGTGCACAAAGGCCTCGTGGCCCCCATGGACCGCGAGAACGTCGACACCGACGCCATCATTCCTAAGCAATTTCTCAAATCCATTCGCAAGACAGGTTTCGGCCCCAACTTGTTTGACGAATGGCGTTATTTGGATGCGGGCTACCCAGGACAAGATCCTGCCAGCCGCAAGCCCAACCCCGACTTTGTGCTGAACCAATCACGTTACCAAGGCGCGTCCATTTTGTTGGCCCGTAAAAACTTTGGTTGCGGTTCATCTCGCGAACACGCGCCATGGGCCATCGATCAATACGGTTTCCGTGCCGTCATTGCACCCAGTTTTGCCGACATCTTTTTCAACAACTGTTTCAAAAATGGTTTGTTGCCCATTGTTCTCCCAGAGAACGTGGTGGCGAAGTTGTTTGACGAAGTCGCAGCCTTTCCGGGTTACCAACTCACCATCGACTTAGAGCGTCAAGTGGTGGTTCGTCCTCAAGGCGAAGAAATTCCATTTGATGTGCAAGCTTTCCGCAAATACTGCTTGCTCAATGGCTTGGATGACATTGGCTTGACCTTGCGCCACGCCGACAAAATCAAAGCCTTCGAAGCTGAACGTTTGACCACCAAACCTTGGTTGGCACACGTCGCCTAATCACCCCCTTAAAGAAGAAACACCATGAAAATCGCAGTTCTGCCGGGTGACGGCATTGGTACCGAAATCGTTGCAGAAGCCGTCAAGGTTTTGAACGTCCTCGACTTGAAATTTGAAATGGAAGAAGCCTTGGTGGGCGGCGCCGCTTACGAAGCGCATGGCCACCCCTTGCCAGAATCCACTTTGAAATTGGCCATGCAATCAGACGCCGTGTTGTTTGGCGCTGTAGGCGATTGGAAATACGACAAACTCGACCGTCCTTTGCGCCCCGAACAAGCCATTTTGGGCTTGCGCAAAAACATGGGCCTGTTTGCCAACTTCCGACCAGCCATTTGCTACGAGCAATTGGTCGGTGCGTCCAGCCTCAAGCCTGAACTCATTTCTGGACTCGACATCCTGATCATTCGCGAACTGACAGGTGATATCTATTTTGGTCAGCCCCGCGGCCGCCGCGTGGCCACCGATGGTCACTTCCCGGGTGCCGAAGAAGCCTTCGACACCATGCGCTATTCGCGCCCCGAAATCGAACGCATTGCACACGTTGCCTTCCAAGCGGCTCGCAAGCGCGGCAAGAAAGTGACCAGTGTTGACAAGTCCAATGTGCTGGAGACTTTCCAATTCTGGAAAGATGTCGTTACCGATGTTCACAAAGAATACCCCGACGTCGCGCTCGATCACATGTACGTTGATAACGCAGCCATGCAGTTGGTCAAAGAACCCAAGAAATTTGACGTGGTGGTCACCGGCAACATGTTTGGCGACATTTTGTCCGACGAAGCCTCCATGTTGACAGGCTCCATTGGCATGCTGCCCTCCGCCAGCTTGAATGTCAAAAACCAAGGTTTGTACGAGCCAAGCCATGGCAGCGCACCGGACATTGCCGGTAAGGGTATTGCAAACCCATTGGCTACAATACTGTCTGCAGCCATGATGTTACGTTTTTCACTGAACCAAGCCCAAGCCGCCGATCGCATTGAGACGGCTGTCAAGTCTGTGCTTGCCTCGGGTTTTCGGACGGTAGACATCTGGTCAGAAGGCACACAAAAGGTTAGCACGCGTGAAATGGGCGAAGCCGTTGTGAAAGCCATTACGAAAACGACAAAGAGCTAAAGCTCAAAACTCGTCATGCCCTTCCGGCTCGACGAGTCGGAATCTCAAAATTAACATTGAAAGGGTGATGACATGAAATTGGTAGGACTTGTAGGGTGGCGTGGCATGGTCGGTTCCGTCTTGATGGACCGCATGCAAGCCGAGGGCGACTTTGGTTTGATTGAACCTTTGTTCTTCTCCACCTCCAACTCGGGTGGCAAAGCGCCCGCCATGGCCAAAAATGAAACGACGCTGCAAGATGCCTTCAACATCGATGCCTTGAAGCGTTGCGACATCATCATCACCGCCCAAGGCGGCGACTACACCACCGAAGTTTTCCCCAAGTTACGCGCAGCAGGCTGGAACGGTCATTGGATTGACGCCGCCTCCACGCTGCGCATGGAAAAAGACGCGGTGATCATTTTGGATCCGGTCAACATGCCCGTCATTCAATCCGCTTTGAAGAATGGCGGCAAGAATTGGGTTGGCGGCAATTGCACCGTCAGCTGTATGTTGATGGGGGTCGGCGCTTTGTACAAAGCCGGTTTGGTCGAATGGATGAGCACCCAAACTTATCAGGCTGCCTCAGGTGGCGGCGCGCAGCACATGCGCGAGTTGCTCACGCAATACGGCACCTTGAATTCTGAAGTCAAAGCATTGCTCGACGATCCCAAGAGTGCCATCCTTGAAATCGACCGCAAAGTCATTGCCAAACAACGTGCGCTTACAGGCGCTGAAACTGCCAACTTTGGTGTGCCACTGGGTGGCTCGTTGATTCCATGGATCGACAAAGATTTGGGCAATGGCATGTCCAAAGAAGAGTGGAAGGGCATGGCTGAGACCAACAAAATTTTGGGTCAAGGCGAAGGCTTCAACTCTGCCGCCATTCCTGTGGATGGTTTCTGCGTTCGCGTGGGCGCCATGCGCTGCCACAGCCAAGCGCTTACCTTCAAGCTGAAAAAAGATGTACCCTTGGCCGACATCGAAGCCATGATCGCTGCTGACAACCAGTGGGTCAAAGTAGTGCCCAACACCCGTGAAGCCACTTTGCAAGACCTCACACCTGTGGCCGTTACGGGCACCATGACCATTCCAGTGGGACGTATTCGCAAATTGGCCATGGGCCCTGAGTATGTTGGCGCCTTCACCATTGGTGATCAATTGCTGTGGGGTGCTGCTGAACCACTGCGCCGCATGTTGCGCATTTTGCTCAACGCCTAATCAGGCACTCATGCGCACAGCTCGTCACGTCATTGCCGGCATCATCAGCGTTTGGGGCGCGTGCATCAGTGCACACGCCCTCACCTTGGCTGGCATTGAAGTGCAGTCGTTTAAAGGCGAGCCCTTGCGCGCTGAAATCAGTGTGGCCAGTGCCACGGCGGAAGAGTGGCAACAACTCAACGTCAAAATTGCGCCAGCTGAACGCTTCACGCAACTGGGACTCGTCTATTCACCTGCGGTAGGCTTGCTGCAAGCAGAACCCTATGAAGCCAGAGATGGCTCTCAACGTATCCGCATTTCAGGTCCTCAAAATTTTTCTGATAATTTTGTCGATCTGTTGATCGAGGCGCAGACAGCTTCGGGCAAATGGGTGAAAGCGTTCACTTTGATGCTGAAGCCAGCGCCCGCCAAGTCAGACGCGCCAATTCAACTTGCGACCTCTTCCGAAGTCACGAAGAGCAGCGCTGCGCCACCTTCCGAGCATGTGGTTCAAAAAGGAGAAAGTGCCAGCCAAATCATTCAACAATGGTTGACTGAAGACATGAGCACGCAGCAAATGCTTGTTGCCTTGCTCAAAAGCCAACCCGATGCCTTCATTGAAGGTAACGTCAATTTATTGCGGGCCGGCGCCGTGCTCAAAGCGCCTTCGGCTACGGCTGTTCAAGCTGTAGATCCTGATGAAGCGCGCCGATTCTTGATCTCACAACAAAAAGAATTCTTAGCTTACTCTCAAGCTGCCGCCCAAAACACCAATGTCATCAAGGGTCAAGCGCCTACCCGTCAAGCTTCTGGCAAAGTGGGACAAGAGGAAACTGCACTCCAAGCCGCAGAAGCCACCATCGACCAATTGAGGCTCACTCAAGCGAAGATTGAAAAACAAAATGCTGAAACAAGGTTGGCAGCGCAACGTGCTTTACAAGATGCACAAAAACAACTGACCACCCTGCAAAATAACGTCAACCAACTGGTTCAACTCACAACCCCAGCGCCCATCAACGTGGGTCCAAGCCCTTCACCTGCAACTGACAACAGCCAAAGCAAGGGTTGGCTCAACCTCCATCGTTTATTGGAAACACCCCACCAAAATACCTACTTGTGGGCTGCTTTGGCGTTGCTGGGTATTTTGACGGTGTGGGCTGGCCTTCGAATTCAGAGCAGGAAAACTTCACCCAGCTTGAGCACCTTGATGCCAGCGGCAGAAGTGCCCGCCGCTTCTAATAGTTTTGAACGTCCCAACAAACTTGAATTGCCAGCAGACATCACAGCATTGGATTTAAACCTTGACCTGGGTACTCCGACAGTCAAAAACATGGATCAAGTTCGGTCTGCCATTAGCACAGAGACAAGACAGTGAGAATTGCGCTGGGCATCACCTACAACGGTCGGCCCTACCAAGGCTGGCAGAGTCAAAGCACAGGCCTCACCATCCAAGACAAATTGGAAAAGGCACTCAAAGAATTTACCACTCAAAAAGTGACCACCTTGTGCGCCGGTCGCACCGATGCTGGCGTTCACGGTCTGATGCAAGTGGTTCACTTTGACACCCCTCTCGCGCGTGACATGGGGTCTTGGGTGCGCGGAACCAACCGTTATTTGCCCGATGATATTTCTGTGCAATGGGCACAAGAAGTGCCCCCTGAGTTTCATGCCCGTGGAAGCGCTCTGTCGCGTCGCTATGCTTACATCGTATTGGAATCGCCTGTGCGTCCAAGCCTCGAGTTTGGCCGCGTGGGTTGGGTCTACCGCCCATTGGACGAAGCCGCTATGCGCCAGGCTGCTCAGCATTTGTTGGGCGAACATGACTTTTCTTCCTTCAGGGCCAGCAGCTGCCAAGCCTTGTCCCCCATCAAAACCATGCTGCGCGTCGAGATTCAAAGGCACGGACCTTACTGGCGCTTTGAATTTGAAGGCAATGCTTTTTTGCACCACATGATTCGCAACATCATGGGTTGCATGGTAACCATCGGGCAAGGATTTCAGCCACCAGAGTGGATGGCGCAAGTCATTGAGAGCAAGCGCCGTGATGCAGCGGCCCCCACCTTTTCACCAGACGGTTTGTACTTCCAAGGACCGATCTACGACTCACAGTGGGGTCTCCCCACTGAAACGCCACCTTTTCATTGGTTACCATGAACAAGGCCCCTTCCAATACCCTCATCAAAATTTGCGGCCTCACTCGGGAGGACGATGTCTTGGCTTGCGTCACAGCAGGCGCCCATGCCATTGGCTTTGTGATGTACCCCAAAAGCGCCAGGTACGTCTCACCAGAGCGAGCGGGGGTCTTGGCGAAGCTGCTGCCGCAGGGCCTGACGCCGGTCCTGTTGTTTGTAAATGCCAGCCTAGAAGAAGTTCAGGCCGCTTGCGACGCCGTCCCCAACGCCCTGCTCCAATTTCATGGCGACGAATCCCCCGCCGAATGCGACCGACTGGCCAAAACAGTGCAACGTCCTTACTGGCGCGCAGCTCGAATTCCCACCGACAACACGGCCTCGTTTGACTTGGTAAAATTCTGCCAAGATTACTCAAATGCCCAGGCCATTCTGCTCGACGCTCATGTTGACGGTTATGGCGGTGGCGGGAAAACATTCAATTGGTCACAGCTTCCTCCAAACGTCAACGCTCACCTCGTTTTGAGTGGTGGATTGACGCCTGCAAATGTGACCGATGGCATTCTTCAACTTCGGCCCAAAGCATTGTCTTTGGCCGTTGATGTCAGCTCGGGTGTCGAGCTAGAAGGCCAAAAAGGCCTCAAAGATGCCCGAAAAATCCAAGAATTTGTGGCTGCCGTGAAAGCAGCCGATGCCATTGAGTAACACCATGTCCAATTACCAACAACCCGATGCTTCTGGCCACTTTGGCATTTATGGCGGCAGTTTTGTCAGCGAAACCCTGACGCACGCCATCCTAGAATTGCGCGAGGCCTACGCCAAGTACCAAAACGACCCTGAGTTTTTGGCCGAGTTCAAATACGAACTGGCGCACTTTGTGGGTCGCCCCTCGCCCATTTATCACGCAGCTCGCATGAGCCGTGAAGTGGGTGGTGCACAAATCTATTTGAAGCGCGAAGACCTGAACCACACGGGCGCTCACAAAATCAACAACACCATTGGCCAAGCCATGCTGGCCAAGCGCATGGGCAAGCCGCGCATCATTGCCGAAACAGGTGCCGGTCAACACGGTGTGGCCACGGCCACCATCTGCGCCCGTTACGGTCTGGAGTGCGTGGTTTACATGGGTGCCGAAGACGTCAAACGTCAAAGCCCCAACGTGTACCGAATGAAACTCTTGGGCGCTACCGTGGTGCCCGTCACGTCTGGCAGCAAAACCCTCAAAGACGCCTTGAACGAAGCCATGCGCGACTGGGTGGCCAATGTCGACAACACGTTCTACATCATCGGTACCGTGGCTGGCCCACACCCCTACCCCATGATGGTTCGCGATTTTCAAAGTGTGATTGGCAACGAATGCCTTGAGCAAATGCCAAAGCTATTGGCTCAAACAGGTTTGCACAGCCAACAACCCGACGCGGTCATTGCTTGCGTGGGCGGCGGCTCCAATGCCATGGGTATTTTCTATCCCTACATCAATCATCAGAACACACGCCTAATTGGCATCGAAGCAGCAGGTGAAGGCTTAGAAAGCGGCAAGCACTCTGCCTCTTTGCAGCGGGGCAGCCCTGGTGTGTTGCACGGCAATCGCACTTACATTCTGCAAGACGACAACGGGCAAATTACCGAAACCCACAGCATCAGCGCGGGCTTGGACTATCCAGGCGTAGGCCCTGAGCACGCTTTTCTCAAAGACATTGGCCGTGCCGAATACGTGGGCATCACCGATCAAGAAGCATTGGACGCCTTCCATTACTTGTGCCGCACCGAAGGCATCATCCCTGCCCTCGAGTCCAGCCATGCTGTTGCCTATGCCAAGAAGTTGGCCGTCACCATGAAGCCCGATCAATCTATTTTGGTCAACTTGTCGGGCCGAGGCGACAAAGACATCGGCACTGTGGCCGACCTGAGCCAAGCCGATTTCTACTGCCGTCCCAGCTGCCAAGGTCAAGGCGTCAAAGGTGGTTTGCCCATTGGCGAGCAAATTGTGAAAGTTGTCAAATGAGCCGCATTGAAGCCACCTTCCAACAACTGAAAGCCTCGGGTCGCCAGGCACTCATCCCCTACGTGACTGCAGGCTTTCCTTTTGCCGATGTCACGCCTGAGTTGATGCATGCCATGGTGGCTGCAGGCGCCAATGTCATTGAATTGGGCGTGCCTTTTAGCGACCCCTCAGCCGATGGCCCCGTCATTCAAAAAGCGGGCGACAAAGCCTTGGCGTTTGGCATTGGCACCTCCCACGTCATTGACATGGTGAAAGCCTTTAGACAGACCAACACCACCACGCCTGTGGTGCTGATGGGCTATGCCAACCCCATTGAGCGCTATGACCTGAAGCACGGCAAAGACGGCTTCATTCGCGACGCCTCAGCTGCCGGCATCGACGGCGTCTTGGTGGTGGACTACCCCCCCGAGGAATGCGTTGAATTTGCGGCCAAATTGCGGGCCCACCGCATGGACCTGATTTTCTTGCTGGCCCCCACCAGCACCGATCAGCGCATGCAGCAAGTGGCCGATGTGGCCAGTGGCTATGTGTACTACGTGTCGCTCAAGGGCGTCACAGGCTCAGGTGCCTTGAACACCGACGAAGTAGAGGCTATGTTGCCCCGCATTCGCCAAAAAGTGAGCATTCCGGTAGGTGTTGGCTTTGGCATTCGCGATGCCCAAACCGCACAAACCATTGCCAAAGTGGCCGATGCCGTCGTAATTGGTAGCAAAATCATCCAATTGATAGAAAATGAACCCCGCGATAAAGTCGCGGCTGTGGCTGGCGACTTCTTGCGTGGCATTCGCCAGGCCATGGACGCCTGAAACACCCCATAAGGACCTCGACATGAGTTGGCTCGAAAAACTGCTTCCCCCAAAAATTCTGCACACCGACCCGGCCGACCGCCGTAGCGTGCCGGAAGGCTTGTGGATCAAGTGCCCCCAGTGCGAATCCGTGCTTTACAAAACTGACCTGGAGCAAAACCAAAACGTTTGCCCCACCTGCAGCCACCACCACCGCATTGGCGCACGTGCCCGTCTAAACAACTTTTTGGACAACGAAGGCCGCTACGAAATTGGCCAAGAAGTGGTGCCTGTCGACGCTTTGAAATTCAAAGACAGCCGCAAGTACCCCGAGCGCATCAAAGAAGCCATGAGCAACACCGGTGAAACCGACGCCTTGGTGGTCATGGGCGGTGCCATCCACAGCATCAACGTGGTGGCGGCTTGCTTCGAATTTGATTTCATGGGCGGCAGCATGGGCTCTGTCGTGGGCGAGCGTTTTGTGCGCGGCGTCGAAACCGCCATTGAGCAAAAAGTGCCCTTCATTTGCTTTACGGCCACCGGTGGCGCGCGCATGCAAGAGGGCTTGTTATCTTTAATGCAAATGGCCAAAACCAATGCGTCATTGACTCGCTTGGCCAAAAAAGGTTTGCCTTACATCAGCGTCTTGACCGACCCCACCATGGGCGGTGTTTCTGCAGGTTTTGCATTCATGGGCGACGTGGTCATTGCCGAACCCAAGGCCTTGATTGGGTTTGCCGGTCCCCGCGTGATTGAAAGCACTGTGCGCGTGACCTTGCCAGAAGGTTTCCAACGCGCCGAGTTCTTACAAGAAAAAGGTGCCATCGACTTCATTTGCGATCGCCGTGAATTGAAGATGACCGTGGCCAATACTTTGGCCATGTTGACGCGCCAATCCGCTGACGCCGTCAGCTGAACTTGATCAGAAGCAGCGGACGCTGTCCGCTGCCCTTAAAACCCGCCGTACTGCAAACCCGCCAGCAACATGCCGGCAATTTGCAAGATGACCAACAGCACCAGGGGCGATAGATCAATGCCGCCTGGTTGAGGAATGGCATTCCGAATGGGTGCCAGCCAAGGCTCCACAATGCGTGACAACAGCATCATGCTGCCGCTATTGGGTTGAACCCAAGACAAAATGGCATAGAGCAAAATAATGGCGCTCAAGCCAGAAACCAGCCAATGAAGTACGCCAAACAGGCTGGCAATCAAAACACCCAGCAATGCCGCTTGTGCGCCTGCCAAGGCCCACATCGCCAACAAATGGCTCAACTTCATCAGCCAAGCTGCCGCCAAGCTGGACGTGTCCAATCGACCGACTGCGGGCAATATGCGCCTAAGTGGCATGACCAACCAATCGGTCACAGCAAACACAAAGCGACCAATGGGGTTCTGAAAAGGCAAACGCTGCCATTGCATCACCAAGCGCATCAAACAGGCCCCGCCCACCAAACCCGTGGCCACATCCAAGATCAAATTGACAATTTGTAGAAACACAGAAGTCCTCCAAGTGTGTGCATGATAGCGGCAGCCCGAAGGAATCGTAAAATAACGGGTTCGCGCTCTCATTCAGCGTTTTTACGGGTTTTATCCGCCCTCACTCATTAAGTGCACTTCATGTCAGACACGCCAGCAGAAAATCAAACCACCCCCGTCGTTGACGAGAACCAACTGATTGCAGAACGCCGCAGCAAGCTTAAGGCCCTGCGTGAAGCGCAAGCGCAAGGCAAAGGCGTGGCCTTCCCTAACGACTTCAAACCTGAACACCATGCGGACGAACTGACAACGGCACACGGCGACAAAGCAGCAGAAGCCTTAAAGGGCGAAGGCGTGGCACCTGTCAAAGCCAAAATTGCCGGCCGCATGATGCTCAAACGCGTGATGGGCAAGGCCAGCTTTGCCACCTTGCAAGATGCCACAGGCCGTTTCCAGATTTATGTCACGCGCGATGACATTGGCGAAGAAGCCTACAACGATTTCAAACATTGGGACTTGGGCGACATCGTGGCCGCTGAAGGCTTCTTGTTCAAAACTAAAATGGGCGAGTTATCTTTGCACGCTTCCAGCGTTCGCATGCTCACCAAGAGCCTTCGTCCCATGCCCGACAAGTTCCACGGCGTGGCCGATCAAGAAATCAAATACCGTCAACGCTATGTTGACTTGATGATGGACGAAGACGCGCGCAAACGCTTTACGGCGCGCAGCAAGGCAGTGAGCGGCATTCGCGACTTCATGGTGAAGCACAACTTCTTAGAAGTTGAAACGCCCATGTTGCACCCCATTCCAGGCGGTGCCAATGCACGTCCGTTTGTGACACACCACAATGCCCTGGACCAAGAAATGTTCTTGCGCATTGCGCCCGAGTTGTACTTGAAGCGTTTGCTGGTGGGCGGATTCGAACGTGTGTTCGAAATCAATCGCAACTTCCGCAACGAAGGCATTTCAGTTCGCCACAACCCAGAATTCACCATGATGGAGTTCTATGCGGCTTATTGGAACTACCAAGACTTGATGGGCTTTACCGAAGAATTGGTGCGCGATGCCGCCATGAAAGCGGTCGGCCATTTGCAGCTCTCGTATGCTGGCAAGCCCGTCGATTTGGCAAAGCCTTTTGCTCGCCTCACCATTCGTGAAGCCATCATCAAGCACACCGAGGCTGGCGACAAAGTAGACGACGACGCTTGGCTCATACAAGCCTTGCAAAAGCTGGGCATGAGCGAAGCCAAAAACAATCTGTCCAAGAAAACTTTGGCCGGTTTGCAGGTGCTGTACTTTGAAGAAACCGTGGAAGAAAAATTGTGGGAACCTACGTTCATCATGGAACACCCCACCGAAATTTCGCCTTTGGCCCGTGCCAACGATGAGCGCCCAGAGGTCACGGAGCGTTTTGAGCTTTACATCACAGGACGTGAATTTGGCAACGGCTTCTCCGAGCTGAACGATGCCGAAGACCAAGTGGCACGTTTCCAAGCGCAAGTGGATGCCAAAGACAGTGGCGACGATGAAGCCATGTTCTTTGACCACGACTTTGTGCGCGCCTTGGAATATGGCATGCCACCTGCTGGTGGTTGCGGCATTGGCATTGATCGTTTGATGATGTTGCTGACCGACAGTCCTAGCATTCGAGATGTGATTTTGTTCCCCGCCTTAAAGCGAGAGCAGGACTAAAAAAAAGCGCCAACTCTGGCGCTATTTTTTTGATTGAATTTACTGCCTTGGCAAGCGATCTTGTTGCGACGCGGCATGGGTCACTTCTTTCGCCTCTACGTCAACCACCTCGCTGTCATTTTTTGAAGCGGCGCCCCATGTACCAAAGGGTGCTCTGCTGCGGGCCATGTCTTGATAACGTTGCCACACCACAGCGACCTCCGGTTTCCGACCGCGCACCAAAGACCACAAAGCGCCAAACAGCAACGCAAATAGCAAAATGCAAAGCATGCCCAGCACAAACACCAAGCCCAGCAAGCTGAAGAAAATTTTAAAAATCCAAGCGATGAATTGCATATCAAGGCAAGCAGGCTAAGGCTTGCTGGTAATTGACTGAACGAACCAAATCATCCCAAGCCAATGCAGGTGTGGTGGGCAACAACGCCAAACGTCGAGCTTCACTGAGTTCGTCAGGTTGCCACCAACCTTTGACTTGCGCTTCAGCCAGTCCGTCTAAAACTTCGTCAATCACTTTGCTGCCCTTGAGCGATTGATTGCACAGAAGCGCTAAGTCACAGCCTGCATTGAGCGCCGCCAAAGCACCTTGCGTGAAACTGATGGGTTGGCCGTCTAGAACACGAGCGCCAGCCATCGACAAATCGTCGCTGAACACAGCACCGGTAAATTCCAATTGCTCGCGCAAAATGTCTTGAATCCAAGTGTGTGAAAAACCTGCGGGTCTTGCGTCTACCTTGGGGTAAATCACATGCGCTGGCATCACGGCTGACAGTTCATTGTTAAGCCACTCATAGGGCTTGGCATCTTCTTTCAAGATGGCTTTCAAACTGCGCTTGTCGATGGGCATGTCGACGTGTGAGTCAGCCTTGACATAGCCATGCCCAGGAAAGTGTTTGCCGCAGTTGCCCATGCCAGCGCGAAGCAAACCGTGCATCAGGCTTTTGGCCAACAAGCTGACGTGTCTGGGGTCTCGGTGAAAGGCGCGGTCGCCAATCACGCTGCTCTCGCCGTAATCCAAATCGAGCACCGGCGTGAAGCTGAAATCCACCCCACAAGCGCGCAATTCAGACGCCAACAAATAGCCAACAGCTGAGGCTGCTTGGCAAGCTTGCAAAACGCCCTCCCCTTCAAGGCCTTTGCCATCCTGTGCCCACATCTGGCCCAAGCGGCGCATGGCTGGCAAATGGGTGAACCCATCGGTTCTAAAGCGCTGCACACGGCCGCCTTCATGGTCGACGCAAATGAGCAAGTCTTTTCGGATGGCCTTGATCTCCGTGCACAAAGCCGTGAGTTGTGCGCGACTTTGCCAATTGCGGCCGAACAAAATAATGCCGCCCGTTAAAGGATTATTAAGTCGCTTTTTGTCATCCGCTGTTAGCGTGTGACCTTCAATGTCAATGATCAAAGGTGCTTGGATGTTCATTCAATTCTTTCCACCACGCAATAACTGCCGGCGTAGTCGGCTTCGTCTGTGACGCTGATGTGTGCTTTTAGATGTTGGGACTCAAACCAGGTTTTCAAGTCGCCGTACAAAATAATGACGGGCTGCCCTGAAGGCAATTTGCCAATTTCACAAGAACGCCAAGTCATGGGCATGCGCATGCCCATGCCAATGGCTTTGCTAAATGCTTCTTTGGCAGAAAATCTTGTGGCGACATATCGCACACCCCGCTCGGGCCATCTAGCACCACGCGCTTTGTAAGTAGCAAATTCAGCGTCGCTCAATACTTTTTGCGCAAAACGATCGCCGCGCCTTTCCAAGCTGGCTCTGATGCGGCGTACATCGCACAGATCGGTTCCAATGCCGTAAATCATGATGACCGGCGGTTTATCGGCCCAAGGCCTTTAAGTAAGCTCGGACAGTGGCGGCATAGCCCACTTCCAAAGCATCTGCGATCAAAGCGTGACCAATGGAAACTTCTAAGAGGCCTGGTACGGCTTGTGAAAACAGGGGCAAATTGTCTTGGTTTAAATCGTGACCAGCATTCACGCCAAGGCCCAAGGTCGAGGCAGCTTTTGCAGTGTTCACATACTTGGTCAAACACGCCTCATTGGCAGAGGTGCCAAAGGTGGCGGCATAGGGCTCGGTGTACAGCTCCACCCGGTCCGCGCCCACTTGTTTGACATCGGCCATTTGCTCGGGTTCAGGGTCCATGAACAAGCTCACGCGCACGCCCAATGACTTGCATTCGTCAATCAAAGGCTTGAGCTGTGCGGCATCTTTGGGAAAGGACCAACCATGGTCACTGGTGAATTGGCCTTCACTGTCGGGCACAAAAGTCACTTGATGCGGCTTGTAGGTACGGACAAAGTCCATCAATTGGTGAAACGGATTGCCCTCAATGTTGAACTCACGGTCGGGCCACTGCTTCATCAATTGAGCCAACTCGACAACATCGGATGCGCGAATGTGCCGCTCGTCAGGGCGCGGGTGGATGGTGATGCCCTGTGCGCCAGCCTCTAAGCACATTTGAGCGGCTTTCAAGACACTGGGAATACCCAAGTGGCGCGAGTTGCGCAAAAGCGCCACCTTGTTGACGTTGACGGAAAGGGCCGTTTGGGCGTGTTGGGTCATGAAAGGCTCACAAACTTTGAATGTCGATCATCATTTGACGGGTTTTGAGGGTACCGACACCACAATGGTAATTGAGTAAGGTGCGAAGTTGGGTGCGCAATGGCGTGAGCATGTCCAAACTCAAACGAAGTGTGTCTGTGAAAGGTGTAATGCCATCCAAGGCATTTTGGAGGGAAAGCCACTGCGCACCATTGAGGGCATGCCGGTCATCACGATGCGCCAAGCGCAAGCCCCCTTCGGGCACCAAACAATAATCTCTAGCCTTGTCCAAGTCGGCCATGGTGAGTGTCTGGCAATTCAAGCTCGGCAACAATCCAATTTCTCTAAGCAACAATAGTTCAAACACGCGCAGTGAGGCTTGTAGCAATTCACCGGGTTCAGTTGCCATCACGCGCACCGTCGCAGCATACGCGTCAAACAATTGAGGATGGGGATCTTCGCGGGCCAACAACTTCAGCAGCAGCTCATTCAAGTAATAGCCAGAAAGCAGTGCATCGCCAGTAGGCATCACATGTCCGCCCACCCACTCGGCCGATTTCAGGGTGCGAATATCGGCATCGCCACCATAAGCCACTTGGATGGCTTGTAGGGGCAGCAGAACAGGGCGGAAAGAAGAGCTGGGCTTTTTAGCACCTTTGGCGACCAAAGCAATGCGGCCTTGATGGCGAGTAAACACTTCAAGGATAAGACTGGACTCACTCCAATCATAGCGATGCAGCACATACGCCGGCTCATCCGAAATTCGTTTCAAGACTGCGGCCATGGCCTGCGCTTTTTATTCGTAACCGAAGGAGCGAACGCGCGCTTCGTCGTCGGCCCAGCCAGAGCGAACCTTGACCCACAACTCAATGAACACTTTGGCGTCCATGAGTTTTTCAAGTTCTTGACGCGCTTCAGTGCCAATGCGTTTGAGGCGCTCGCCTTTGTCGCCAATCACCATGGCCTTGTGACCTTCGCGCTCCACCACAATGGTGGCTGCAATGCGAATCATGCGATTGGCTGTTCGGCTGGGCTCTTCTTCGAATTTGTCGATGACCACTGTCGAGGTGTAGGGCAATTCGTCACCTGTGAAACGGAACAGTTTTTCACGAACAATTTCGCTGGCCAAAAACTTTTCGCTGCGATCGGTGAGTTCGTCTTCGGCGTACCACCAGGCTTGCTCGGGCAAGTACTTTTCGCAGTAGCCCATCAGGCGCTCTATGTCCTTGGCGTTTTTGGCCGACATGGGCACAAACTCGGTGAAAGGATGACGCTCTTGCATTTCCTTTAGCCAAGGCGCCAAGTCTTCGCGGCGGTTGATCGCATCCAATTTATTGGCAATGAGCAAAACAGGTACATCGGGCTTCAGCAATGCCAGCACTTTGGCATCGGCCGTATTGAACATGCCCGCTTCCACCACAAACAAGACCAAGTCGACATCGCCTACTGCGCCCAGAACTGTTTTGTTCAAAGACTTGTTCAGGGCCGTGTTGTGACGCGTTTGAAAACCCGGCGTGTCCACAAACACATACTGCGTAGGGCCTTCTGTGCGAATACCCGTAATGCGGTGACGCGTGGTTTGTGCTTTGCGAGAGGTGATGCTGATTTTTTGGCCCACCAGCGCATTGAGCAAAGTCGATTTGCCCACATTGGGTTTGCCAACAATGGCGACCAAGCCGCAACGTTGGGCGGGGTTGGTTTCTGTGTTCATCCGCGTGCCTTGACTTTCAAAATTTCAAGCATGGCAGCTGCCGCGGCTTGCTCACCTGCGCGGCGCGAAGGACCGCTGCCGTGCTGTGAGAGACTGAGTTCGGGGATGTCGCAAGCGACATCAAAAATTTGTCGGTGCGCAGCCCCAGAGGTGGCCACCACACTGTATTGAGGTAACTGCAATTTACGACCCTGCAGCCACTCTTGCAATTCTGTTTTGGGGTCTTTGGCGGCAGCTTGCATTTGCGGCGTAATTTCCACATTTTGAAAAAGGGCGTGCACCCATTTTTCTGCTGCGTCATAGCCCGCATCAAGGAAAACAGCACCAATCAGGGCTTCCAAAGCATCGGCCAAAATTGAGGGCCGGCGCTGACCGCCCGATTTCAACTCGCCCTCGCCCAATTTCAAACAAGCTGGGATATCGAGTTTCAGCGCCAGCTGGTGCAAAGTTTCTTGCTTGACAAGATTGGCGCGAACACGAGACAAGTCACCTTCTGGTAAGTCACGCAACTGCTCAAACAGCAAATGCGCCACCGCCAAATTCAAAACCGAATCGCCCAAAAATTCAAGGCGCTCATTGTGATCCGCAGAAAAACTACGGTGCGTTACAGCTCGCTCCAACAAGGCAGTGTCCTTGAATGAATGATTCATTCGCACCTGCAATTGACCAAGACCGTCGTTCACAACAATGACCTATGACGTGAGAATTGTGGAATGTGCATGCACTTGCAGATTGAAATCATCAATTGAAAGCGCCAATGCGCCCCAAATTACCGAAATTCATCCACACAAAGAAAGCTTTGCCTACGATGTTGGCATCGGGTACAAAGCCCCAATACCTTGAATCCAAGGAATTGTCGCGATTGTCGCCCATCATAAAGTAATGCCCATCTGGCACTTTGCAAACCACACCTTCAACGGTGTAGTTGCAACGATCACGAAATGTGAAGTCGTCGGCACCGGGAATAAAGGCAGGACGCTCATCGTCCACAATCAGATTGTGCGTTTTTTCGCCTAATTTTTCTTGCGATTGTTTGAAATATCGCATCACAGACTCGTCAAAAAAATCAGGCAAGGTTTCTGTAGGAACCGGTTTGCCATTGATGCTGAGCTTCTTGTTCAAGTAAGCCACTTCATCTCCTGGAATGGCAATGACCCGCTTGATGTAGTCCACACTGGGACGTGGGGGGTACCTGAAAACCATCACATCACCTCGTGCCACTGGCGTACCCTGAGTGATTTTGATATTGGCTACTGGAAGTCGAACACCATAGTGAAATTTATTGACCAAAATGAGGTCGCCGATCCACAAAGTGGGAATCATGGAACCCGATGGAATCTTGAAGGGCTCAAATAAAAACGAACGCAAAATAAACACCACCAGAATGACCGGGAAGAGTCCTGCCGTCCAATCTAGCCACCAGGGTTGCATCAGCAGACGGTCGCGTGCCTCACCGGTGTCTGTGTCTACGCGGTCAATGCCCATTTTGGCCAACTCTTGTTGGCGCTTGGCCTTTTCTGCATCGAGCTGCGCAACAGCCTTCAGTCGCTGCGGCCAAAAATAGAATTTTTCGGCCACCCAGTAACACCCCGAGATGACCACGGCCATAAGCATAAGCAGTGCGAAGTTGCCTTCAATCAAACCCAAGTACCAAGAACCGGCATACCCACAGAATGCGGCCAATAAAAAAGCCGTTAGAACTTGCATCAGTCTTCCACCTGCAAAATGGCCAAGAATGCTTCTTGAGGCACCTCAACCGAACCAATTTGTTTCATTCGCTTTTTACCCGCCTTTTGCTTCTCTAGCAATTTACGCTTGCGGGTTATGTCACCCCCATAACATTTGGCCAAAACGTTTTTACGCAGTGCTTTGACCGTTTCTCGGGCGATGATGTTGGCGCCAATGGCCGCTTGAATGGCCACATCAAACATCTGACGGCTGATGATTTCACGCATTTTGGCAACCACAGCGCGTCCGCGGTATGCGGCTTGGGTGCGGTGCACAATGATGGACAGGGCATCGACTTTTTCGCCGTTCAACAAAATATCGACCTTCACTACATCAGAGGCACGGTATTCCTTGAACTCATAGTCCATCGAGGCATAACCGCGAGAGACAGATTTCAATTTGTCAAAGAAGTCCAAAACAATTTCACCCAGTGGCATCTCGTAAGTCAGCATCACTTGACGGCCATGGTAGGCCATGTTGATCTGGACACCTCGCTTGAGGTTGGCCAAGGTCATGACAGGGCCCACATAATCTTGCGGCATGTACAAATGCACCGTCACAATGGGTTCCCGAATTTCTTGCATCTTGCCTTGGTCGGGCATCTTGGCTGGATTCTCAACCATGATGACTTCGCCATCACCCTTCACCACCTCGTACACCACACTGGGTGCAGTGGTGATGAGGTCTTGGTCAAATTCACGCTCCAAGCGCTCTTGCACAATTTCCATGTGCAACAAACCCAGGAAGCCACAACGGAAACCAAATCCCAGAGCTTGTGAAACCTCCGCCTCATAGTGCAAAGACGCATCATTGAGTTTGAGTTTTTCTAGGGCATCTCGCAACGAGTCGTATTGGTTGGCTTCAGTGGGGTACAGACCCGCAAAAACTTGCGGTTGAATTTCTTTAAAACCTGGCAAGGCTTGTTCAGCAGGGCCCAAGTTGTTGGGCAACTTCTTTTCTAGCGTGATGGTGTCGCCCACCTTGGCTGCTTGCAACTCCTTAATACCGGCAATGATGTAACCCACCTGCCCCGCTTCAAGGCTGTCTCGCGGCTCGTTGGCGGGGGTGAACACGCCCATGGTGTCGGCGTTATACACAGCCTCGGTGGCCATCATTTTGAAACGCTCACCTTTGCCCAAGCGACCATCGACCACGCGGACCAGCATGACCACGCCCACATAGGTATCAAACCAACTGTCGACAATCATGGCACGCAAGGGCGCGTTGGGGTTGCCTTTGGGCGCAGGAATTTTGGCGACGATGGCTTCCAAAATTTCGTCGATGCCCATGCCGGTTTTGGCAGAACATGGGATGGCCTCGCTGGCGTCAATGCCAATGACATCTTCGACTTCAGCTTTGGCATTTTCAGGATCTGCTTGGGGCAAATCCATCTTGTTTAAAACGGGTACCACCTCAACACCCAGATCAAGTGCTGTGTAGCAATTGGCAACTGTTTGGGCTTCGACACCTTGACTGGCATCGACCACCAACAAAGCACCCTCGCAGGCCGACAGGGAGCGTGAAACCTCATAAGAGAAGTCGACATGACCCGGTGTGTCGATCAAATTGAGGTTGTAGATTTGACCGTCTTTGGCTTTGTATTGAAGTGAGGCGGTCTGCGCTTTGATGGTAATGCCGCGCTCTTTTTCAATGTCCATAGAGTCCAAGACTTGCGCTTCCATTTCGCGCTCTTGTAAGCCGCCGCAACGTTGAATCAATCGATCGGCAAGTGTCGATTTGCCATGATCGATGTGCGCAATGATGGAGAAATTTCTGATGTGATTCATCAAGGACCAGTTACAAGTGTTTGAGATTCAATGGGCTAGGCAAGAAAAAAGGGCGCGTCGAATGAGGACGCGCCCTGAACCAACAATCAATGGCAACTGCGATAGTTGGGACTTCATTGTAGGCAAAAAGCCAAACACGTACAGCCCCAAAACAGCACTTTGCAGGTCGTTGCAAGCTCGCAACAGAAAACTTATCAACAAGTTATACACAATTTACTGAAAATATTTATGAATAACTTGTGGGTGTTCTGTGGATCACCGGTGGACTGATATGGGACATCCCACATCGTGAACACACCCCTGCTTTTTTAGCCATGAATCTTGGTTCAAGTGCCCAGATTTTAACCATTTTTGCGAAACGTAAGCCGAAAAAGTTAGTGAATACAAACTTAAAAAATATTTTGAAATGATGGAAAACCCTGTGATTCAAAAGGGACTCTTGACAATCAAAGGATCAGCGAACGGGACGAATTAATGCAAAACGCGTTAGCTCACCTCGTCTAAACAGCACGCTGATGGATTGCGACTTGTCGATTTTGGCAAGCGCTGCCTCAAACTCTTTCATCGTCGTCACTTCGTGATTGCCAATGGCCAAGATCACATCGCCCTCGCGCAAGCCGGACCTTGCTGCTTGCTCTTGCAGACTCTCGACGCGGACACCGCCTTTGATTTTCAATTCGGTTTTTTGAGCATCCGTCAGATCGATGACCACCAGACCTAAACCCTGCGTAGAAGCTGTTGCCTTTGATTTTTGTTCGGGCTCATTGCTGCGTTTTGCTGTCTTTTCTGGCTCCAACTCTGCAATGACAATGCTCATCTCTTTGGTCGCACCGCGTCTGAACACAGTCAGGTTGCTTTTGGTACCAGGTTTGGTATTGCCCACCAAGCGAGGCAAGTCTGCAGACTTCTCAATCGGTTTGCCATCAATTTTAAGAATGACATCACCGGCTTCCAAACCAGCCTTGTCAGCCGGCGCACCCGCTTCAATGCGATTGATCAAGGCACCTTGTGCCTTTCCCAAGCCAATTGATTCAGCCAACTCTTTGGTGACGGGCTCAATTTGTACACCGATGCGACCGCGTGTGACACGACCGCTGGACCTGAGTTGCTCACTGACTCGCATGGCCTCGTCCATAGGAATGGCAAATGAAATACCCATGAAGCCGCCTGAACGCGAGTAAATCTGACTGTTGATGCCCACCACCTCGCCGCGCATGTTGATCAATGGCCCACCTGAGTTGCCAGGGTTGATGGCCACATCGGTTTGGATGAAAGGCAAATAATCACCTGTGTCGCGTTGCTTGGCGCTGACAATACCGGCTGTGACGGAGTTTTCCAAACCAAAGGGCGAACCAATGGCCATGACCCACTCGCCTACTTTGAGCCGTGACACATCGCCCACTTTGACAGCTGGCAAGCCCGTCGCTTGAATCTTGACCACCGCCACATCGGTTCGCTTGTCGGCGCCAATTAACTTGGCCTTAAATTCGCGTTTGTCCGTGAGTGTCACCAAGACTTCATCAGCACCCTCCACCACATGCGCATTGGTCAAGATAAAACCATCGGAGGTTAAGACAAAACCAGACCCCACACCTCTGGGCTGAGGTTCTTCTGGCGCAGGCGTTCGGCCCTGTCGTGGTGCTTGCCTAGGTGAATTAGGCGCATTGGGTGGCACAGGAATACCAAAGAAGCGACGCAACAATTCTTGCGTCTCGTCGTCCGAGTTGCCACCACTTGGCGATGACATTCTGACTCTTTCCAAGGTCCTAATGTTGACCACTGAGGGGCCTACTTGCTCAACCAATTCTGTGAAATCAGGCAAGCCTTTCACCAGGTTTTGTTGAGCATTCACTGTGCTGGTCAACTGCATGCTGCAGACCAACGCAGCAGTCCAAATAAAAGACACCCAGCGCTGAGGTGATTGAGTGTGAGATGGTTTCATGAAAAACATTAACTCCTGGACGTTTCGACGCAAGAAAATTTATTCGGCACGCGAATATACAGCGCATCGAAATCCATGCCAACGCTCGGGAAATGCAGCTTGTGAGACCCAGAACCAATTTCGACCACCTTCGGGGTAAGCAAGCGAGACCCACAGCACCCGTTGCAAATCGAGGTGGACTGTCAGGTGGCTGCCCGCCTCGTCTGCTTCTTGATGGTTTTTGAGATCAATGGCACTGAACTCTTGGCGCCTCACATCGGATGGCGCGCTGACAGGCAAGATTTGCCAAGCACTGCCATTCCAAGACAACCAGCATTTGGCTTGTCCTGCCCAGACCGACCTAAACGACAGCAAACTCGCCAATGACCAAGCTACGACCAAGAGTGCGCCACGCCATGATTCAAAATCGCCGGAAACGAAGCTGAAAATAAATGCGCCAGCAGTGACACTGGACAATACAGCGACACCCCAAAGGCCCATGAAAAAACGCCCCACCGGAAAGTCGACCGATGGGGCGTTTGAATTCAATTGGCTTAAATCCGACGGAAAACCAAACTGCCGTTGGTGCCACCAAAACCAAAGTTGTTTTTCAGAGCGTACTCAATGTTGACGTCGCGTGCTGTGTTGGCACAGTAGTCCAAATCGCACTCTGGGTCTTGATTGTCCAAATTAATGGTGGGCGGTACTTTTTGATGGTGCAAGGCCAAGACCGTGAACACACTTTCAATGCCACCGGCACCACCCAGCAAGTGTCCCGTCATGGACTTGGTAGAGCTGACCAGCGTTTTCTTGGCATGCTCACCCAGTGCCGCTTTGATGGCATTGGTTTCATTGACATCGCCCAGAGGCGTCGACGTACCGTGGGCATTCAAATAGCCTACTTGGTCTGCATTGATACCTGCATTGCGCATGGCCGAGACCATAGCGCGGCGCGGGCCATCCATGCTAGGCGCAGTCATGTGACCTGCATCGGCGCTCATGCCATAGCCACAGATCTCTGCATAGATTTTGGCGCCACGTGCTTTGGCGTGTTCGTATTCTTCAACCACCATGACACCTGCACCTTCGCCCAAGACAAAACCATCACGGTCTTTGTCCCAAGGACGCGAAGCAGCAGTGGGGTCATCGTTGCGGGTAGACAAAGCGCGCATGGCGGCAAAGCCACCTAGGCCCAACGGAGAAATTGTGGCTTCAGAACCACCGGCCACCACAACATCTGCGTCGCCGTATTCAATCATGCGACTGGCTTCACCAATGCAATGAAGACCCGTGGTGCAAGCGGTGACAACGGCCAAATTGGGACCTTTGAAACCGAAGCGCATAGAAACATGACCCGCAATCATGTTGATGATGGAAGCGGGTACAAAAAATGGGGAAATTCGGCGAGGACCGCGAGCTGTGTATTCGACATGCGTTTGCTCAATCATGGGCAAGCCACCAATGCCAGAACCAATCACGCAAGCAATGCGTGTGGCCAACTCATCGTCCAAAGCCTCGCCCGTAGGCAAGCCAGCATCTTCAACAGCTTGTACCGCTGCAGCAATACCGTAATGAATGAAGGTGTCCATCGTGCGCGCTTCTTTGGCGCTGATGTACTGCTCCAAATTGAAACCCTTCACTTCCCCCGCGATACGGCAGGAGAAAGCGGAGGTATCAAATTTACTGATCAGACCAATACCAGATTGGCCTGCCAAGAGATTGGCCCATGCGTCTGCCACCGTGTTTCCAACGGGGCTGATACATCCCAGGCCCGTAACGACGACGCGACGACGGGTCATCTCAGATCAAGCCTTTTTGCTTTGGGCGTAGTCGATCGCCGCTTTGACGGTGGTGATCTTTTCAGCATCTTCGTCTGGAATTTCAATGCCAAACTCGTCTTCTAATGCCATTACCAGTTCAACTGTGTCCAGTGAGTCTGCGCCCAAGTCAGCAACGAATGCTTTCTCTGGTGTGACTTGTGACTCTTCAACGCCGAGTTGTTCAGCAATGATTTTTTTGACACGTGCTTCGATATCGCTCATGGATTCCCTCTGAGGGTTGTAAAAAATGAGATTTTATCAGGACATGTGCATGCCGCCATTGACATGCAGTTCCTGACCCGTAACGTAACCTGCCAGCGGACTGGCCAAATAGGACACTGCGTGAGCAATGTCCTCAGGAGTACCTAGTTTACCCAATGGAATCTGAGCCATCAGGGCTTGATGCTGTGCTTCTGGTAGCGCAGCCGTCATATCGGTGGCAATAAAGCCTGGCGCCACGCAATTGACAGTGATGTTGCGACTGCCCAATTCGCGGGCCAAAGCACGGGTCATACCGGCTACGCCCGCTTTTGCAGCCGCGTAATTGGCTTGGCCTGGGTTGCCTGAGGCCCCTACCACACTGGTAATGCTGATAATTCGACCGTAGCGCTGTTTCATCATGGGACGAATACAGGCTCGGCTCATGCGGAATACTGCCTTCAAATTGGTGTCTAAAACAGCATCCCAATCGTCGTCCTTCATGCGCATAGCTAAGGTATCACGGGTAATACCCGCGTTGTTGACCAACACGTGCAGGCCACCTTGGGCTTTGACAATCTCATCGATCAGGGACTCGCCTGCTGCTGCATCATTGACGTTCAGATTGGCACCACGGCAACCCGGAAATGCTGAAAGGGCTGCAGAAATGCGCGCTGCACCTTCGTCTGTGGTGGCTGTGCCAATCACTTGCAAGCCTTGTTTGGCCAATTCCAAGGCAATGGCGGCGCCAATACCTCTGGAAGCACCTGTGACCAAAGCAACTTGGCCTTTGAATTCTGTGATGGACGCACTCATGACAAGGCTCCCTTAACTTCGGCCAAAGAGGCGGGATCGAACAAAGGCAGGCCGGTCATGTCGGCGTCAATGCGCTTGACCATGCCAGCCAAGACTTTACCGGGGCCGCACTCCACCACGGTGGTGATGCCTTTGGCCTTGATGGCTTGAATACATTCGACCCAGCGAACAGGGCCAAAGGCTTGGCGGTACAGCGCGTCGCGAATGCGATCAGCATCGACTTCAAGCGTCACGTCAATGTTATTGAGCACTGGAATCTGGGGCAGCGCGAAGCTCGTGGCAGCCAATTTTTCTTTCAGCTTTTCGGCGGCGGGCTTCATGAGGCTGGAGTGAAAAGGGGCGGACACGGGCAAATTGAGTGCACGCTTGGCACCCATGGCTTTTAAAACTTCACATGCTTTTTCGACAGCAGCTTTGCTACCAGCAATCACGGTTTGCCCAGGATCGTTAAAGTTGACAGCCTCCACAACTTCACCCGAGTCGGCGGGGAAAGTGGCCTGAGCTTGCTTGCAACCTTCGATGACCTTGGCTGCGTCCATGCCCAGAACTGCGGCCATGGCACCGACACCTACCGCCACCGCATCTTGCATGGCTGCTGCACGAAATCGTACCAATGGCGCCGCTTGTGCCAGCGTTAAGGCACCAGAAGCAACCAAAGCTGAATATTCGCCCAATGAGTGGCCAGCAACCACAGCAGGCTTGTCGCCGCCCTCTGCCAACCATGCACGATATGCTGCCACTGCAGAAACCAGCATGACGGGTTGTGTGTTGGTGGTTAAGGCCAAAGCTTCTTTGGGACCCTCGTGAATGAGCGCACCCAAATCTTCACCCATGGCATCGGAAGCCTCTTGAAGGGTTTCCTTGACGGCGGGATGGTCACCCCAAGCGTCCAACATGCCCACAGATTGCGAGCCTTGACCAGGAAATACGAAAGCAAATGCACTCATGATTTCAAATCAAAATTCATTAATATTTTAGGAGGACAGAGCCCCACGTGAAGCCACCGCCAACGCCTTCGAGCATCAACGTTTGACCTTTGGTAATTTGTCCTGAACGAACACCGTGATCAAGCGCCAAAGGGATGGACGCAGCAGACGTATTGCCATGCTGATCAACCGTCACAATGACTTTTTCCATTGGCATTTTCAGTTTGCGCGCTGTGCTTTGCATGATGCGAATGTTGGCTTGATGCGGAATGAGCCAATCGATGTCGGTATCGTTCAAACCTGCTTTGCTCAAAGATGCACGGGCTGTCTCTTCTAAGACGCCAACAGCTAATTTAAAAACCGCCTGGCCGTCCATTTTCAAAACAGGGTCGCCCAAAATGGCACCGCCCGAAACATGGCCAGGCACACACAAAATTTCGGAAAATTTACCATCGGCATGAATGTCGGTGGCCAAAATACCGGGCGTATCAGATGCCTCCAACACGACAGCGCCAGCACCATCGCCGAACAAGACACACGTGGTGCGGTCTTTGAAATCTAGAATGCGGCTGAAGACTTCAGCGCCAATGACCAAGGCGCGCTTGGCTGTACCCGTTTTGATCAGGGCATCGGCCACGGTCATGGCGTAAATAAAACCACTGCAAACAGCTTGAACATCAAACACAGGACATCCCACAATGCCCAATTTGTTTTGCAGCAATGCAGCCGTAGAAGGAAAAACCATGTCAGGGGTAGAGGTGGCCACAATGATCAGATCAATGTCTGTTGGCTGGCAACCTGCAGAAGCCATGGCTCTTTTGGCAGCTTCGGCACCCAAATCACTGCTGCCCACACCGTCACCCACGAAATGTCTGGCCCTGATGCCGGTTCGCTCGACAATCCAATCGTCCGAGCTTTCGATACCTTGGGTGGCCAGTTCGGCAACCAAGTCGGCATTGGTCAATCGCCTGGGTGGCAAATAGCTGCCAGTGCCTGAAATTCTTGAGTAAATGGTCATTCGGTAGCAGCCGCAGTGACCGACCTCTCCATGGAGACCCCTTGCGACGCTAGCAAAGGGGCCGCATGGGCAATTCGGGCAGCAACACGGCTGAGCAGTTGATGTCTGGCAGCATCATACGCTCGGTTGAGGGCTGTTTCGAAAGCCAATTCATCTGCCGAGCCATGACTTTTGAAAACCAAACCCCGAAGTCCCAACAATGCCGCACCGTTGTAGCGGCGATGGTCAACCCTGTTTTTAAAAGAATTTAGAACAGGATAAGCAAAGATAGCGGCAATTTTGGTGAGGATGCTGCGAGAAAACTCAGATTTCAAGAAACCGCCCATCATGGTGGCCAAGCCTTCACTGGTTTTAAGGGCAACATTGCCCACAAAACCGTCGCAGACCACAATGTCGACGGTTCCCTTGAAAATATCATTGCCTTCAACGTTGCCGTAAAAGTTCAAATCACCAGAATTGCCAGCAGATCGCAACAATTCACCGGTTTTTTTGATAATTTCATTACCTTTGATAGCCTCTTCGCCAATGTTCAACAAGCCCACACTGGGGCTTTCATTGTCTTGCAGGACCGATACCAGTGCCGAACCCATGACTGCAAATTGCAACAAATGCTCTGGTGCGCAATCTACATTGGCCCCCAAATCAAGCATGGTGGTGCCACCGCCCTTGAAGTTGGGCATTTGACCTGCAATGGCAGGGCGATCGATGCCGTCCATGGTTTTGAGCACATAACGGGCAATGGCCATCAATGCCCCGGTGTTGCCAGCAGAGACGGCTGCATGAGCTGCGCCCGACTTGACCTGCTCGATGGCCACGCGCATGGAAGAATCTTTTTTGCGGCGGAGTGCAATTTCAACGGCGTCATCCATGCCGACCACCTCGGTGGCCGCCACAACTTCTGCACGCGGATGTTGAAAACCAGCCAAGGCATCGGGCTGCCCCACCAACAGAAGGCGCGCTTCTGGGTGCTTCTCTAAAAAGCTACGACACGCTGGCAAAGTGACACGAGGACCGTGGTCACCCCCCATACAGTCAACTGACAGCGTGAAGATTTCTTTGGACGACATTTTAAAAAGCACAAATGCAAAGGCCCGAGGCTACCTTGTCTGTAGCATCGGGCCTTTGTTTCTAGTGTAAGTTAGGCTTCTGACTTGTTCTTCAATACTTGACGGCCACGGTAAAAGCCGTTGGGGCTAATGTGGTGACGCAAGTGTGTTTCACCTGTTGTAGGCTCGACAGCGATACCAGGCACGTTCAGTGCGTTGTGTGAGCGGTGCATGCCACGTTTTGAAGGTGACTTTTTGTTTTGTTGAACAGCCATGATGGCTCCTTAGAAGCGTTGTAAGCAGCGTAATTTTTGCAACGCAGCTTTTGGTTAAACAGTGAACTCACGTCTTTGAAAGGCGCGAAGCCGCTGATTATAGCCCAATCTTTTAGCCTTCTCTAGGCCTTTAATTCGGTTTTTGTTTCAATTGCGCCAGAGCGGCAAAAGGATTGGGCTTTGCGGCCAGCGCCTTTTCAAAAGCCTCATCGGCCACTGACAGCGTCACTGTTGCTGGGCAAACCTCATGCTTAGGCACAATGGGGACAGACATGATCAACTCATCCTCGATCAGCTCCCAGACATCTAATTCAGGGGTTAAAACCAATAAATCCTCTTCAGATTCATCGTCTTGCGCCTCAGCTGTGGCCTCATCAACGACAAATCTAAAAGACTGTTCTGACACAACTTCAACTTCCACAGGCCCCATGCAGCGCTGACATTGCATCGGCAGAAGCAGCTCAGCCGTCAAATGAAGCCAAATGTCGGCTTCCCCGCCAGTGACGGTCACCATTTCACCCGTCAAAGTCCAAGAAACCTGAGGGTTGGCAGTCGTTTGCGCCTCATTTGACCAAGCCAACTCTGACAGTCGCTGGAAATGCGCAAGACTTTGATGACCTTGCGCGCTCATGCCGTCTCGGGCAAAAGCCTTGACATGCAAGTGTTTCAAATCAATTTTTTTATCCATGCCTTCAGTGTAAGAGAATTGAGGCATGTCCAAAGACAATTCAACACCCCACACCACTGCTTCTGGTCGCCCACTGATTTTGGGCTCAACGTCTCGTTACCGCAAAGAATTGCTAGCGAGGCTGCGCATTCCATTTCAAGTTGAAGCGCCTGAAGTCGACGAAACACCGCAAGCCCAAGAAGCCCCTAAAGATCTGGCCTTGCGCCTGGCATTGGCCAAAGCACGTGCAGTTGCAAACAAATACCCAGACGCCGTGGTCATTGGATCCGATCAGGTGGCCGACCTAGACGGCGAGCCCCTTGGCAAACCTGGCAATCACACCAACGCCGTCAAGCAATTGAAACGCATGCGCGGCAAAACCGTCATTTTTCAAACAGCCCTGTCTGTGGTTTGTGTGGCCACAGGGTTTGAGCAAACAGATTTGGCCGCAGTGAAGGTGACTTTCAGAGATTTAACTGACGCCGAAATTGAATCCTATTTGAAAGCGGAAGAGCCCTACGATTGCGCCGGCAGCGCCAAGAGCGAAGGCCTTGGCATTGCCTTGCTGGCAGCCATCGACAATGACGACCCCACAGCACTGATAGGTCTGCCATTGATCAGAACTTGCCACATGCTCAGGGCTGCAGGCGTGAAATTGTTATGACCAAGACCAGCAACAATTTGGGCAAACTTTATTTGGTGCCCGCGCCCTTGGACTTTGGTTGCAAACAAGAAGTACAACTGCAAAATGTGATGCCTCTAGGCACCCTCCATGCAGCCGCCAAAATTACTTGCTGGATTTGCGAAAACGCAAAAACCACACGCGCCTATCTCAAACGAATCGACGCATGCAGCCCTTTGTCCTTGCCCATTCAATCGCAAGTGATCACCGAGTTGCCCAGAGAGGTTCATAAAAAAGGCGATCACCACGGTGGTTTTGATGCCAAGCCAATGTTGGCGGCCGCACTATCAGGACAAGACATTGGCTTGGTGAGTGAAGCTGGCATGCCCGCGGTTGCAGATCCTGGTAGCTCCGTGGTGCGCGCAGCTCACGACCTTGGCATTCAAGTCATTGCTTTGGTCGGTCCGGTTTCATTGCTACTGGCTTTGGCCAGCAGTGGCATGAACGGTCAAAACTTTGCCTTTGTCGGCTACTTGCCTCAGGATGCGCAAGAGCGTGGTCGGCGAATCAAAGAACTAGAGCAGCTTGCACACAAGACGGGACAAACTCAGCTGTTCATTGAGACGCCTTATCGAAACGCACCGCTTTGGTCTGCGCTTGTGCAAAATTTACAGGCCAATACGCGGCTGTCATTCAGCAGTGGCATTACGCTGCCCGATGCAGCGCATCGCAGTGCAGCAGTTCAACAGTGGCGTCAATTGACCGCAGGGCAAATGCCGGAGGGCTTGAGCAATCAAACCCCAGCGGTGTTTGCCATTGGCAATTGAGGACGGCTACAAAAATCGACCCTTAACGGATGGCAGAGCTAGCGCGCATGGCACGCCATGCGCCCTCACCCATTGCAGCACCAAATCGTTTGACCAAGCGCTCTGCCACATTGTCACGGCGAGAGTAATCTACCAACTCTTCCGCTTTCACGACATCTCTTGCAACTTGATCGATGCTGCCCAACTCGTCGGCCAGACCCAATTCAACAGCCTGCTGGCCAGTCCAAAACAAACCACTGAACATGTCTGGCGTTTCTTTCAGACGATCGCCCCTGCCCTTTTTCACCACGTCAATGAATTGCGTATGAATGTGGTTCAACATGCTTTGAGCGTGCTTTCGTTGCGCGTCTGTTTGAGGGCTGAAAGGATCTAAAAAACCTTTGTTTTCACCTGCGGTCATGAGGCGTCTTTCAACACCTAATTTGTCCATCAAACCCGTGAATCCGAAGCCATCCATCAAGACACCAATGCTGCCCACAATGCTGGCCTTGTCGACATAAATTTTGTCGGTAGCAGCTGCAATGTAATAAGCGGCAGATGCACATGACTCCTCTACAACCGCATAAATGGGTTTGCGATGCAGCGCTTTCAAGCGCACAATTTCATCATTGATGATGCCCGCTTGCACAGGACTTCCGCCGGGTGAGTTGATCAATAGAATCAAGCCTTGCGAGCCGGAATCTTCTAGCGCAGCTCGCATGGAGGCCACCACATTCTCGGCACTGGCATCAGAGCCGTCGGCGATTTCACCTTTGATATTGACCAAGGCGGTATGCGGGGTGGTGATGTTGGTCGTGGTTTGGTTGTGCGAAAAAATTTGCCAGACCACCACAACCCAGAACAGCAACCAAGCCAAGCGAAGACCCATTTTCCAGCGACGCGCAGATTGCTGCTCTTTCAAGTTGGCGTGCACCAACTCAGAAAGCGTTTGTCGCTCCCAATTGGCATTGGCATGATTTGCCTCGTTGGAAAGATTGACGCCACTCGGTGCAGATGCTGCTGTGGGGCTGCCAGATTCAGGTTGTTCAGAACTCATAGGAACTCAAAAGGTTTTAAATTGAAATCAGTATGCCAGTGAACCACACCGCCTTGCTCGGACAAGGTGATTGGAATCAAGCCGCCATTGCAGGGCCCGCCTGCACACGCGCCAGTTTCGGGTTTGTACATGGCGCCATGGGTTGCACACATTAAGAATTGCCCAGACGCGTCAAAAAATCGATTGGGTTGGTAATCCATCTCCATGGCGACATGACTGCAACGGTTCAGGTAGCCATGAACTTGCCCCTTAAAACGGATGGCAAACGCGCGGCAAGTCTGCCCGCCATAAACAACATCAAATGGCACCGCCAAACCACTGTCAACCAACTCTTTGGAATTGCACAAAGGAATTGCTTCGCTCATGAAAAACCCCCTCACCAAATCAAATTTATATTTCTGTCATGCGCTCTTGCCACAAAGGCATCACGCATTTGCCAACAACCACTCTCGCAAAGCTGGCACCGAATGCGCCACATGCAGCGGCTTTAAATCATGAAATGCTGCGGGCTCATGCGCACCATAGCTCACCCCAACGCTGGCGCAGCCAGCATTCAAAGCCATTTGCAAATCATGTGTCGTGTCACCAATCATGAGCGTTCGTTCGGGCTCAACGCCAAACTCACGCATCAATTCATGCAACATCAAGGGGCTGGGCTTGCCCGCAGTTTCGTCTGCCGTTCGAGAGCCATCAAAGGCCCCTTTCAATTCCACAGCATGCAAGGCCTCATTCAAACCATTGCGACTTTTGCCCGTGGCCACTGTAAGCCAGTGATGTCGCTCTTTCAGGTCAGCCAACATCTCCAAGACGCCATCGAACAAAATCAAATCGTTTTGATGGGCCGTGTAGTGATGGCGGTAGCGCTCGCCCAACTGCGGGTATTTTTCAACTGGAACATCGGGTGCCGCATGGGCCAGCGCCTGCATCAAGGCCATGCCAATGACATAAGAGGCGGCTTCTCGGGTTGGCTCTTTTCCACCCACATCGACCACCGCACGCTGAATGCAGCGCGTGATGATGGCCGTAGAGTCAAACAGGGTGCCATCCCAGTCAAAGGCAATCAGGTCAAATTGACGCGGGCGTTGATTTAGATTTGACATGGTTTGCATAGAGTTGTAATTCGGGTGGCAGCGGTGATTTCAATTCCACGCGCTTACCCGTTGCGGGGTGCGTAAATTGCAAGCGCCAAGCATGCAGAAACATGCGTTTTAAACCTTGCTTGTTTAAAGCCTTGTTCCATTCAAAGTCGCCGTACTTGTCGTCCCCTGCGATGGGGTGACCTTGCGAGGCCAAATGCACACGAATTTGGTGTGTACGTCCCGTTTTGATGGTGACTTCTAATAAAGTGCAGCCTTCCAAACGCTGCGCCACCTTCACCAGCGTAATGGACCGCATGCCGTCGGGATCATCGTTTGAGGTGACCTTGACACGTCGTTCGCCATCAGGGAGCAAGTATTTATGCAGCGAACTGTCGATAACTTTGATCTTTTCCGGCCAACTTCCTTGAACGAGCGCCAAATAAGTTTTTCCGGTTTCACGCTCTCTAAACTGATCTTGGACATGTTTCAGGGCGCTTCGCTTTTTGGCCACCAACAAAATACCGCTGGTTTCTCGGTCGAGCCGGTGCACCAGCTCCAAGAGCTTGGCTTGCGGCCTGGCCTGCCTCAATTGCTCAATCACGCCAAAACTAACGCCCGATCCCCCATGCACAGCCACCCCTGCGGGTTTGTCGATGGCCATCAAAGCGTCGTCTTCTAACAACAGTGGAAACTCTCTACCCGGGGCCGGCCTGGCTGCCTTTTCGGCCACTTTTTCTGAAATGCGAACGGGCGGAAGACGGACCACATCGCCGTTTTCAATACGGGTGTCAGCCGATGCGCGGCCCTTGTTGATCCTCACTTCGCCGCTGCGAATGATTCGATAAACGTGGGTTTTGGGCACCCCTTTGAGGTGACGGATGAGGAAGTTGTCCAGCCTTTGGCCGGCCGATTCTTCATCGACGGTCAACCATTTCACTTCCAAAGCCGGATTTGTGGCTTGAGAAGTAGTCGATTGGGAGGCTTGGGGCCCTATAATGTGATTCACCGGCGTTGTGCTGTAAGTGGTTGATTTGAATGGAAATGAATTCCTGATGACAGGAGTTTAGTTCACTCTCCGCCAACAAGCGCCGTAAGTTCGATGCCGCCATGAGCGAAATCTGCAGACTGAAGGCCAGGGCCAACAGTGGCAGACCACCTTTTTGGTTGGACCGATGCTTTGAAACCCAGATACGGAATATTTTTATTCAGCAGCTTTTCAGCTGTTGAACGGACTGAATCGAAATGAGTGTGTTGTTTGGATCTTTGCTGTCTTTTTTGCAGTGGCTTTTTGCGCCACTCGAGATGCCATCGCCTGCGCGCACCCACAACCTCGACTCTTCCACGCGCCCCTGTCCACATTCCGGCGATACTTTTGCGCCCATGAATGTCGGATTCTTTTGGCAATTCCCTTCGTTTCGAACGTCAGTCTCGGCACCGTTGGCTCCTTAAGAGCTGGTTGTTAAACAGGTGATCCGGCCCCAACGCCAAACATGGCGGGGTGGGTATTGCTGACACATAAAGAAGGGATGCATCATGAAACGGATGCTGATCAACGCCACGCAGGCTGAAGAACGCCGCTTGGCCATCGTCGATGGACAAAAACTCCTCGACTACGAAATTGAAATTGAAGGCCGCGAGCAACGCAAGGGCAACATCTACAAAGCAGTTGTCACGCGCGTCGAACCTTCCCTCGAAGCCTGCTTCGTTGACTACGGCGAAGAGCGTCATGGCTTCTTGCCCTTCAAAGAAATCTCTCGCCAATACTTTGCTGAAGGTGTTCCGGTTAGCCAAGCACGCATCAATGATGTGATTCGCGAAGGCCAAGAGCTCTTGGTGCAAGTTGAAAAAGAAGAGCGCGGCAACAAAGGCGCTGCCTTGACCACCTTCATCAGTTTGGCCGGTCGCTATGTGGTCTTGATGCCCAACAACCCTCGCGGTGGTGGCGTCAGCCGACGTATTGAAGGCGACGACCGCGCAGAACTCAAAGAAGCCATGGACCAGTTGGAATATCCCAAAGGGATGTCCATCATTGCCCGCACGGCTGGCATTGGCCGCAGCGCGCCAGAACTGCAATGGGACTTGAACTATTTGCTCAAGTTGTGGTCTGCCATTGACGGCGCCACGCAAGGTGCCAAAGGCGCCTTCCTAATTTATCAAGAGTCTAGCTTGGTGATTCGCGCCATTCGCGATTACTTCAACAGCGACATCGGCGACATCTTGATCGACACCGACGACATCTACGAACAAGCTCAGCAGTTCATGAGCCACGTGATGCCCGAATTTGCGCCCCGTGTAAAGCGATACCGTGACGATGCGCCTTTGTTCAGCCGCTTCCAAATTGAGCATCAAATTGAATCGGCTTATGCACGTACAGTGCAGCTGCCTTCTGGCGGCGCCATCGTGATTGACCACACAGAAGCTTTGGTGTCTGTTGACGTCAACTCTGCACGCGCCATCAAGGGCGGTGACATTGAAGAAACTGCGACCCGCACCAACCTTGAAGCTGCCGACGAAGTGGCCCGCCAGATGCGCTTGCGCGATTTGGGTGGCCTGATCGTCATCGACTTCATTGACATGGAAGAGTCACGCAATCGCCGCGAAGTAGAAAACCGCTTGCGCGATGCTTTGCGTCAAGACCGTGCGCGCGTTCAATTCGGCTCCATCAGCAAATTTGGCTTGATGGAAATGAGCCGTCAGCGCTTGAAACCAGCCTTGTCTGAAGGCTCCTCCATTCCCTGCCCTCGTTGCGGTGGCTCTGGCCATGTCCGTGATACCGAGAGCTCGGCCTTGCAAATTTTGCGAATCATTCAAGAAGAGTCCATGAAGGACAACACTGCGGCAGTGCACGCGCAAGTGCCAGTTGAAGTGGCGTCTTTCTTGTTGAACGAGAAGCGTCCAGAAATTGCCAAGATTGAATTGAAGCAGCGCATCAACGTACTGCTGGTGCCCAACAAATCTTTGGAAACGCCCCATTACAAACTTGAGCGCCTGAAGCACGACGACCCACGTTTGGACCACATCGAAGCCAGCTACACCATGGCCGAAGAAGTGGAAGATCCAACCACCGTCACACGCCGATCACAAGAGCCCACAAACCGTCAAACACCGGTCATCAAAGGTGTGTTGCCCGACGCCCCTGCACCCGCTTCTGTGCCCAAGCCAGAACCTGTTAAACCACAAGCCGCCAAGGCTGAGGCTGCAACTGAAAGCAGCGGTGGTTTCTTTGGTTGGCTCAAACGCTTGTTTGGCGGCGCTACCGAGACCCAAGCTGAGCCTGCAAAGAACGTTGGCAAACGCGGCGACCGTCCCAGCAAAGATGGTGAGCGCAGCGAGCGAGGCGATCGCAACGGTGAGCGCCGAGGTGGACGCGGAGGTCGCGGAGGCCGCCGCGGTGAGCGCAACGAACGCGGCGAACGCAGCGATGCAGATCGCAATGACAAGAACGAACGCAGCGAGAACACCGAAACACGAGCCCCGCGTGAAAACGCAGGCAATCGCCGCGGTAGCGAGCGCAACGAGCGCTCGGGTCAGCGAGGCGAACGTCGTGACAACGCCAACAACAGCCAATCTGCAGATGCAAGCAATGTCACGGCAGACGCTACAGAAAATAACGCAGACAACCGCAACGAAGGTCGCAACGAACGCGCGCCACGCGGTGAAGGTCGTCGTGAACGGGGTGAAGGTCGCCGCGAACGTGGCGAGCGACGCAGTCCAGATGGCAATCGTCAAAATGCATCGTCTGACAATGCTGACAACATGTCAGCAAGCTTGAATGACTCTGCAAATGTGCAAGCCAACACATCATCAGATGCCTCTTCATCGGTTGATGAACGCGCAGATGGTACGCAAGCAACACCAGAGCGCAGAGAGCGCCGCTCTCGCGATCGCTACGGCCGCGACCGCAGAGAACGCAATGCCAATGTAGAAGGTACAACAGAAGCCAACACCACAACTTCTGAAACAACTTCAGAGGCACAGGGCAGCCAAGAAGAGGCACCTGTTGCACGTTCTTATTTTGATCGTGCAGCCAGTACGTCGCCCGTCAACAGTGCACCTGCGCCAGCTGAAAATATGCCAGCCAGCGAACCTGCAACAGTAGCAGCAGCACCAACAAGGACTGCAGCACCCGCAGCATCAGGCGCCACGTCTGCTGCAGCGCCTGCTTCCAGCAATTCAGCCAAGTCATTGCCCAAGGTTCAGGCCTATGAGCTTCCCATGGCCAGTCTGATTGCTGTGGCCGAAGGCTCTGGATTGCAATGGGTCAACTCAGACCCTGCAAAAATTGCGCAAGTCCAAGCCGCCATTGCCGCAGAACCGAAACCCGTGCATGTGCCCAGAGAGCGCCCACCTGCAGTGGTATTTGACGAAGGCCCATTGGTCTTGGTTGAAACGCGCAAAGATTTGAGCAACATGAATTTGCCTTTCTAAAGCCATTGGCAGCCAACCAAAAGGGACCCTCGGGTCCCTTTTTTTTAATCCATGGCTGCTTTTTTCAAGGCCAGTAAGGCGGCTGGCAAATCTTCACGTTGCTCAGCCATATCTGCGATGGCGCGCCATGCCTGCCGCCGCAGTTGGGCGTCGTCAAGGGAAGGGGCGGCTTGCGCCAGCAACACTTGCGCTTTGCCCCAGAGTTGCCGTTTTTGACAAAGACGTCCCGCCAAAAATTGCAACAACGCGTCTCGAGGATTTGCCTTCTGAGCAGTCTCGATGCGAATCAACCAGTCGCGCTCTTCGGGGCTGTCTTGGCCTGAAAAACTCTGGTCAAAGGTTTGAACCAATTTTGCCTGCTGCGCTAATGACAGACTTTTGGAGTCTTGCTGCAATTTGTTCCAAATTGGCTTCAGCCAAGTGCGCGCAACGACAGCATCGCCATTTAAGTGAAGCCAATGCTGGGCAGCCTGAATGGCCAGATCAGTAGACTGACGTTGTGCTTCACCCAAACGGGTCCAGAGCCTTTGCATTTGTCCCAACTCATGCGTGTTGGCGATCAATTCAAAAACCAAACTCCGAACCATGCTATCGGCTGCTTCCGCCTTGAAGGCCCTGTGTTTGATCAACAACAAAGCTGTGTCCAGGGCTTGTGAAGGCTCACCTGCCAATCGGGCTGCTTTCAGTCTCATACGCATTGCCAACGTACGACGAGATACGCCTTGAGGCAAACGGTCTAACCAGAGCAAACTATCTGACGCATTGCGATCGTCAAGTGCCCAACGCGCCGCGCGCAACATGGCACCTTCAACGAGCGACTGCCGCAGGCCCGTTTGGCCTGTGATGGGCTCTTGCAGAGCCGCATCGAGGTGATGCTGTCTGGAGGACTTGTCTTGCAGGGCATGCGCCGATTCAGCGGCCAAAATGTGGGCAACGCTTCTCAAGGCGCCAGAATGCTCCATGAGTTCGCCGGCCTCTGACAAAGATTTTTCGCGCACCAACACCAACTCGGCCGATTTGCGAGCGCGCAGAAAACGCCCTTCCATGAACAGCGCCATACCGTCTAGCAACGCGGCATGCACTGCACGCTCCTTTTGTTGCAAGCGCCAACGTTTGGCCTGACGTGGCAATTCAAACAAAGCGGTCAGTGCGCGCTGGGCCCAATGCAGGGTCAGTAAGACAACAACCAAGCCAAACAACACCAGGTTCAAAGACACATCGACACGATAGGGGGTCCAAAAAATGGACACCGTTCCAACATTGTTGGAAGCTAGCAATGCGGATGCCACGGCAACTGCAAACAAACTCATCAACCAAAGAGCTGCGCGCATGGTGCTTACTTTCCGGCCGATGCTGTGGCCAGCGCTGCCAAGGAACCATCCAGGCGAGGAATGGGGCCACCCTTGCTCAAACCTTGAGCTTTTTCGAGCAACTGCAGTGCTTGGAGTGTTTTGCGTGCATTGGGATCAAAATATTTTTTGAGTGACACCGACACAGCTTGCAAGTCCGCTTTGGCCGCGTCGGTTTGGCGTGCCAACAAACTCAATCGTGCATTGAGCAATTTGAGCTTCAAATTTTCACGCAACAGAAAACCTTGCTCAGGGGCCAACAAAGCCGCCTCGGGACTGTCAATTCGGCTGACCCGCAACAAACCGCGCGCCTCCACCATGACGCGTTCAAAAACCATTTTCCACCACGGCACTGAGCTTGTGGTCTGTAGCGACTGAGGGTCGAGTGGCTTGCTGCTTGGGCTTTGGGGCCGCTGAAGTTCGATCACCAAAGGCAACTCATCGGTCAGAGCGACCATCTCATCGAGAACCAACAACATACCTGGGAGGTCTGTGATTTGAGCAGATTTGACCAGCTCTAAATCGCGGTCAATGGCCCTTTGTATGGAGATCAATCGGGGGTTGGAAGCGCGTTGCAATCTTTGCTGTGCTGTTTTTAAAACACCCAGCAAAGGCTCTAGGCTGCTGGTGAGTTGGGCTTGTTGCTGCGCCAGCCTGAGAGACGACTCAATGTCTAAAACCAAGTTTTCATCGCGAGAACGAGACAAGGATTGAATCAACTCCTCCAGCTGAGTTCGTTGCAGGGCCGCCTCGCCAAGACGTGATTCCACCAACGCCATGCGAGCTGCGCTGTCTTTGACACTGTCTTGTGCCTGTTTGGCCCAGGCTTTGGCCTCTAACGACTGCTGCCCAGCATCAGCACTTTGCCTTGCCAACTGACCTTGAATGCGTGACAACTTCTCCCACAACAGGCCACTGAAGACCATCGCCAGAAGTGCAATGGCAATTGGCAACCAGACTGTCAACGAGCGACGTGCAGGCAAAACCGCCGGCCCGCTTGTCGGCGATGGAGAGGATGTGTCGGGTGGGACAGTAGGTTGTTCAGAGCTCATGCCAGCGATTTTATAGATGCAAGCATTGAACGGATACCTGGCGGGGCAATAGAAATGTGCTGCCACCCCTCTTTTTGAGCCAAAAGCGCCATGCGCGGATGCGTCACCACGGCTTTGGCCTGGGACCAGTCCATATCGGGGCACTGCACGATCAGGTTTTCTAGGGCAGCAGAACTGCTGAACAACCAAATGGCACCCGCCTGAGTCCAAGTTCTGACATGGTTGATTTGGCTCGCTGTGAGAACTGTGCCACGCCTGCGATACGCTGCAACAGCTGAAACTTCGACCTGCTGACTTTCAAGTTGTTGAACCAACCAATCGCGCCCTGCAATCGCCCCAGATTCATCAGCGCCACGAATGAACATGACGTGCATGCCTGCCTTGACCTGAGTCGATACGACCTCCCACAAGGCCTCTGAGTCCAATTGCGTAGCGGAGGCAGCGGGTTGGTCAATTTGATGTGAGGGTATGCCTTGTGCGTTAAGGGCTGCTGCAGTACCCGGGCCCGTACACCAAACGCGTGCATTGCGCTTCACGTGATCAAGCCAATGGGGTTGATGTGCCAAAGCGGCCGCAAAAAAACGAACCGCATTGGCACTGACAAACATCATGGCCTGACTTTTCAAAGCCATCTGACTGGCTTTGGCGGCGTCCTCTGAGGACATCAAATCTGAAAGGGTTAAAAGCGGTAACGAAATGGTTTCAAGGCCCCCTTCACGCAACTGCGTCATCCACGATGTTGCATCTTGCTCGGGTCGGGTCACGATGACCTGTGTCATGGAATGGGGCTTTTCTTGATTGAGCGACATGGCTTCGTTGCGCATGAGGGAAGGTCAGTGCGCGCCACCGCGCTTTAACTCGGCTGCGACCTCGATACCGATTGCCTCTGCCTCGATCAAACTGTCGACAACCCTCGACTTGGCAGCCGTGACCAAGTTGACTGAGCCTTCGGGGTCGCCCCAAGCGGCACGCAAACTCAACACCTTACCCTCTAAAGTTGCATGCGCAGCCAAGGGCATGGAACAACTGCCGCCCATGGTTCGGCTGACCGCCCGCTCGGCCGCAACTGCCAACCAAGAAGTTTTGTGAACCAGGGGTTCAAGCGCTTCGACCAAATCGACACGCCCCTCGCAAATTTCAATGCCAAGCGCCCCTTGGCCGGCGGCCGGCAGCATGTGCTCTGTGTCAAAAATATGCCGAATTCGATCAGAAAGCTTCAAGCGTTTTAGCCCGGCCGCAGCCAAAACAATGCCGGCATATTGCCCTTCGTCCAACTTTCGCAAACGTGTGTCCAAATTACCGCGCAATGGCTCTATTTTCAAATCTGGTCGCAGTGCACGCAGCAACACTGTACGCCTGAGGCTGGACGTACCAACCACGGCACCTTGCGGCAAATCCATCAGGCTGGCGTACTGACCAGACACCCAAGCATCGCGGGGGTCTTCGCGCACCATGACACAAGCCAATTCGAAGCCCTGCGGCATGTCCATGGGCACATCTTTGAGCGAATGAACTGCAATATCGGCTCGGCCCTCAGACAAGGCCACTTCAAGCTCTTTGACAAACAGACCTTTGCCACCTACTTTGCTCAGGCTGCGGTCCAATATTTGATCGCCTTGCGTAGTCATACCCAGCAAATGAACCTCATAACCGCGGGCTTGCAAAAGGGCCTGAACGTGTTCGGCTTGCCACATGGCCAAGCGGCTTTCGCGCGTGGCAATGACAATGGGGCGCTTGGTGGACGTGATGTTTTGAGAGTTCAAACCAGTAACCTGTTCGTAATTTTTCAATCTCATCAAATGCTAGCATGACACAAGCCCTAGAAAGATGAGTCTCGTCATGCCAAACGTCACAATTCCGCCCCTGAAACGCCCTTCGCGCGACAATGAACGCCCACTGGTTGAAGACATTCGCTTGTTGGGTCGAATTTTGGGTGATGTGATTCGAGAGCAAGAGAGCCCAGAAATTTACGAGTTGATCGAAAAAATTCGCAAACTTTCTGTGGCATTCAGGCGGGATGCCGACCAGGAGGCCGACAAGGCTTTGAAGAAACTCCTCAAAGGCTTATCTGGCGAGCATGCTGTTAGCGTGATTCGCGGATTTACTTACTTCAGTCACTTGGCCAATTTGGCAGAAGATCGTCATCACATTCGCCGACGCGCCATACACGAGCGAGTAGGAGACACGCAAGAGGGCAGCATTGAAGTCGCTTTGCAAAGACTGCGCTGGGCAGGCATTACACCCAAAATCATTTCGCAAACTTTGGCCCACAGCTTTGTCTCGCCAGTTTTAACGGCACACCCCACAGAGGTTCAGCGTCAGAGCATTTTGAGCGCCGAGCGCGACATTGCAGAGTTACTGACGGAGCGCGACGAGATCAAAGCACGTGCGGCCGTGGTCAATGCCGCCAAAGATGCTTTGACGCCAAAAGAATTGGCAGTCAATGAGCAACGCATGCGTGCACGTGTGATGCAACTTTGGCAAACTCGCTTGCTGCGATTTTCTAAGCTCACCGTGGCCGATGAAATTGAAAACTCATTGAGCTATTACGAGTCAACCTTTTTACGTGAAATTCCCAAAATTTATGCCGCTTTGGAAGAGGCCTTGGGAACTCACCCGGTGGCGCCTTTCTTGCGCATGGGCCAGTGGATTGGAGGCGACCGAGACGGCAACCCCAATGTCAATGCACAAACGCTTCAACACGCGCTGAAGCGTCAAGCAGATGTCGCCTTGCGCCACTATCTCACAGAGGTCCATTTCTTGGGCAGTGAGTTGTCTTTGTCAGCCATGCTGGTTGAGTTTCCACCTGCCATGAAAGCCCTGGCAGAAAAGTCGCCTGACACCAATGCACATCGAATCGACGAGCCCTACAGACGCGCGCTCACTGGCATGTATGCGCGCTTGGCTGCAACCCTCAAATCACTAACGGGGGGTGATGCTGCACGACACGCCGTAGAACCACAAAACCCCTACACAGATTCAGACAGTTTTCTGGCTGATTTGAAAGTCATCAAGGCCTCTTTGAATAGCCATCACGCAAAAGCTTTGGCGGCGCAAAGACTCGACCCTCTCATTCGCGCCGTCGAAGTGTTTGGCTTTCATTTGGCCACTGTTGATTTACGCCAGAGTTCTGATCAACATGAAAAAGTGGTCGGCGAGTTGTTGGCCACGGCACGCATCGAGAAAGATTACGCTTCAATGGACGAGGCTAGCAAGCGGACGGTGCTCGTAAATCTCCTAAACGACGCAAGGCCCTTGCGCATTCCGGGTGCCAACTACTCGGACCACACTCAATCTGAGTTGTCTATTTTTGAAGAAGCTCGCTTGGCTCGGACTACCTATGGAACCGAGGCTATTCGTCACTACATCATCAGCCACACCGAAACAGTCAGTGACTTGCTGGAAGTCTTGCTGCTACAAAAAGAAGTTGGCTTGATGCGCGGCACATTGGATGACAACGCCAGAGTCGACTTGATTGTGGTTCCTTTGTTTGAAACCATCGAAGACTTGCGCAACTCGGCTGGCATCATGCGTGAGTTCTATGCATTGCCAGGCATCGCCAATTTGATCCAACGCTCGGGTGCCGAGCAAGACATCATGTTGGGCTACTCCGACAGCAACAAAGATGGCGGTATCTTTACAAGCAACTGGGAACTTTACCGAGCAGAGGTTGCTTTGGTTGAGGATTTTGAGCGGCTGGCCAACAGTCACAACATCCAGTTGCGCATGTTCCATGGACGTGGCGGCACCGTAGGTCGCGGCGGGGGTCCAAGTTATCAAGCCATTTTGGCGCAACCGCCAGGCACAGTTCGAGGCCAAATTCGCTTGACTGAGCAGGGTGAAGTGATTGGCTCCAAATATGCCAATCCTGAAATCGGCAGACGCAATTTAGAGACCTTGGTCGCCGCCACTTTGGAAGCCACCTTACTGCAGCCAACCAAGACTGCGCCACGTCATTTTTTAGAAACTGCAGCCCAACTTTCTCAGGCCAGCATGGATGCTTACCGTCATTTGGTCTACGAAACTGCTGGCTTCAACGACTACTTTTTTGGCGCCACGCCCATTCGTGAAATTGCAGAACTCAACATCGGTTCTCGACCTGCATCGCGCAAAGCCAACCAAAAAATTGAAGATTTGCGCGCCATTCCATGGGGCTTCAGCTGGGGCCAATGTCGCCTCACATTACCAGGCTGGTATGGCTTTGGCTCGGCCGTCGAAAAGTTCTTAGACCGTCCCACCGACAAAGAACAGAAGGCAGCATTGGCACTACTGCAAAAAATGGTGAAGCAATGGCCCTTCTTCAAAACATTGCTGTCCAACATGGACATGGTTTTGGCCAAAAGCGATTTGGCGCTGGCTTCTCGCTACAGTGAACTGGTGTCAGATGCCAAGCTGCGCAAGAGGATTTTCGCGGCCATTGAAGCCGAGTGGCACAAAACAGCCGAAGCAATGAGCCTGTTAACAGGCGAGAAACACCGCTTGGCCAATAATCCGGCCTTGGCCCGCTCCATTCGGCACCGCTTTCCCTACATCGACCCCTTGCACCATTTGCAAGTGGAGTTGATTCGCCGGTATCGCGATGGCAAGGCCGACGAGCGGGTTCAACGTGGCATTCACATCTCCATCAACGGGATTGCAGCGGGACTTAGAAACACAGGATAAGCCCCTCTTACAGGTTTTTAGGCATTTCCGGCTTGTTTTGAGGGTCAGCCACAGGCTGAACAAGCCCGACAACCCGATAAAATCTGCAAATGTCTAAAAATCAATTCGATCAAAAGTCCCAGGCCTGGTCGGCCTTGTTTTCAGAGCCCATGAGTGACCTGGTAAAGCGCTACACCTCCAGCGTTTTCTTCGACAAGCGCCTGTGGCAATCGGACATCCAGGGCAGTTTGGCGCACGCTGAGATGCTGGCAGCCCAAAAAATCATCAGCAACCAAGACTTTGCCGACATTCAGCGCGGCATGGCGCAAATTACCCAAGAAATCTCCCAAGGTCAGTTTGATTGGAAGTTGGACTTGGAAGATGTGCACCTCAACATCGAAGCACGCCTCACGCAAATCGTAGGCGATGCAGGCAAGCGCCTGCACACAGGTCGTAGCCGTAATGACCAAGTGGCCACCGACGTGCGCCTTTGGTTGGTCAGCGAGATTGACCTCATTGGTGGCTTGCTCAATGACTTGCAAAAATCTTTGATTGAAGTAGCCGAGCGCAACGTAGACGTCATCCTGCCTGGTTTCACGCATTTGCAAGTGGCACAACCCGTGAGTTTTGCACATCATTTGTTGGCCTATGTTGAAATGTTTGCACGCGATGCTGAGCGCATGGCCGATGTGCGTCGCCGTACCAACCGATTGCCTTTAGGGTCTGCTGCGTTGGCGGGCACGACCTACCCGCTTGACCGAGAACGCGTTGCCAAAAGCCTAGGCATGGTGGACGAACACGGCAATGCCTGCGTTAGTCAAAACAGTTTGGATGGCGTCAGCGATCGCGACTTTGCAATTGAGTTCACAGCAGCTGCGTCTTTGTGCATGGTGCACATCAGCCGCCTCAGTGAAGAACTCATTTTGTGGATGAGTCAAAACTTTGGCTTTGTCAAAATTGCCGACCGCTTTACCACGGGCAGTTCAATCATGCCGCAGAAGAAAAACCCCGACGTCCCCGAATTGGCGCGTGGCAAAACTGGGCGTGTGGTGGGGCATTTGATGGGCCTGATTACCTTGATGAAAGGCCAACCTCTGGCCTACAACAAAGACAACCAAGAAGACAAAGAGCCTTTGTTTGACACTGTCGACACGCTCAAAGATACTTTGCGTATTTTCAGCGAAATGATCGGTGGCCAGGTCAATGCGCAGACCGGACAAAAAGAAGCTGGCATTACCGTCAATGCCCAAGCAATGGAGGCTGCCACCAAAAAAGGCTATGCCACAGCCACTGACTTGGCCGACTACTTGGTCAAAAAGGGCCTGCCCTTCCGCGATGCTCACGAAGTTGTCGCACATGCTGTGAAAACAGCACAAACACAGAACTTGGACCTGAGCGAACTGCCCCTCAGCACCTTGCAACAATTCAACCCTGCTATCCAAGCCGACGTCTTTGAATGCCTCAGCTTGGTGGGATCCTTGAATGCCCGCAACACTTTAGGTGGTACTGCGCCCAGTCAAGTTCGTTTGCAAATTGCGCGCCATCATGCGCGCTTAGATTTTTAAAAAGGATTTGTGATGGAAGCCACTCAGACCGAACAACCTAGCGTGTCGCCATTTGCTGCGGGCCTCAATTGGTCTGCCGAGCTGCACACAGGCGATGACCGCATGGACCATACGCACGAAGAGTTTGTGACCATGCTCAACGCACTTCTGCTCACACCGCCAACCGAGCAGCTCAATTTGTACCGAGAATTTCTCAATCACACGGTGGCGCATTTTGATCAAGAAGACCGCTGGATGGTGGCGACTGGTTTCAGTGAAGACAACTGCCATGCAGGTCAACATGCCACCATTTTGGAAACCATGCGCGCCGTTGAAACGCATTATGTTCAAGGTGATCAAGAAATTATTTCTCGCATGGCAGAAGCTTTGGCCGAGTGGTTTCCACAGCATGCAGCCACCATGGATGCAGGTTTGGCACAGCATTTGAAATCGGTCAACTTTGACAGCGAAACCGAAACACTGGCCGACCCATCGGTTATCAAAAACGTCACCATGTCGGGTTGCGGCAGTGTGAGCTGCAGCTGATCAAATTCAAAGACTAGCCTCAAAAGCTTTTATCCAAACTGGAAATCAAATATGTCCGTGATCACCACCATTGAAGAGTTGCGCATCCTGGCCCAAAAACGCGTGCCACGCATGTTCTATGACTATGCCGATAGCGGCTCTTGGACAGAAAGTACTTACCGCGCCAACGAAAGTGATTTCCAAAAAATCAAGTTACGCCAACGTGTGGCGGTCAACATGGAAGGCCGCAGCACCGCCACCTCCATGATTGGCCAAAAGGTGGCCATGCCTGTGGCCATTGCGCCTACAGGGCTTACCGGCATGCAGCATGCCGATGGCGAAATTTTGGCGGCACGGGCTGCCAAAAAATTTGGCATTCCTTTTACGCTGTCCACCATGAGCATTTGCTCCATTGAAGATGTGTCCAAGGGCACGGATGGCCACCCCTTCTGGTTTCAGTTGTATGTGATGCGCGACCGTGACTTCATTGAGCGTTTGATTGAGCGTGCACGCGCTGCCAACTGCTCTGCCTTGGTCATTACCTTGGACCTGCAAATTTTGGGACAGCGTCACAAAGATCTGAAGAACGGTTTGTCTGCGCCCCCTAAATTAACTTTGGCCAACATGATCAACATCGCCACGAAGCCGCGTTGGGCTATGGGCATGTTGGGTACGTCGCGGCGCGAGTTTGGCAACATCGTAGGCCACGTTAAAGGCGTTGAAAACATGGGATCGCTGTCAGCTTGGACTGCTCAACAGTTCGATCCTCGCCTCAATTGGGGTGATGTGGAATGGATCAAAAAGCGCTGGGGCGGCAAGATCATATTGAAGGGCATTCAAGACGTAGAAGATGCTCGCTTGGCCGTTGAAAGTGGCGCCGATGCCATGATTGTTAGCAACCACGGTGGCCGTCAACTCGATGGCGCCCAAAGCAGCATTGAAGCCTTGCCTGCTATTGTCGATGCCGTGGGCAAACAAATTGAAGTCCACATGGACGGCGGCATTCGCAGCGGTCAAGATGTGCTCAAAGCCCGCGCCTTGGGCGCACAAGGCACTTACATTGGTCGTGCATTCTTGTACGGTCTGGGCGCCATGGGTCAGCCCGGCGTTGAAAAGGCTTTGCAAATCATTCACAACGAGCTTGATTTGACCATGGCATTTTGTGGGCGTACGCAAATGGACACGGTCGACAAGAGCATCTTGTTGCCTGGCACATTTCCTCAATAACACGCACACTTCCAATTTGAGTTTGTGACGCAAAACACATCGCTCAAAAGAAGAATTGCCCACCTCGACATGGACGCCTTTTACGCGTCAGTCGAGTTGTTGCGCTACCCCCAACTCAAGGGATTGCCAGTGGTCATTGGCGGGGGTAGACGCAAGGAAGATGACTTACTGGGAAGACTGCGCGCAGCGCACCCAGACTACGAATGGTCGGCCGACAATCTGTCTGAAATTCCATTGGATTTTTTTCCACGCATTGAAGGCTACACTGGCCGGGGCGTGATCACCACCGCTACTTATGCTGCGCGTCAATTTGGCATTGGCTCGGCCATGGGTCTCATGAAGGCCGCCAAGCTGTGCCCGCAGGCCATTTTGTTGCCCGTGGACTTTGATCAATACCGGCACTACTCCAGAGTCTTCAAAGGCATCATCACCGACATCGCCCCTGTCATGGAAGATCGAGGTGTGGATGAGGTGTACATCGATTTCACAGAGGTCCCTGGTGGCCAACGCGAAGGCGGCAAGGTTTTGGCCCGACTCATTCAGAAATGCATTTTTGAAGCCACGGGCCTCACCTGCTCAGTGGGTGTGGCTCCCAACAAACTGATTGCCAAAATGGCCAGTGAGTTCAACAAACCCAACGGCATTTCGATTGTTCACGAAGACGATTTGAAAACTGCCATCTGGCCTCTCAGCTGCCGCAAGATCAATGGCGTGGGCCCCAAGGCTGATGAAAAGCTCAAGCACCATGGCATTGAAACCATTGGCCAATTGGCAGCTTGTGAATTGCCTTGGCTGCAAATGCATTTTGGCAAGGTGTATGGCGCCTGGTTGCACGAAGCCGCATGGGGGCGAGACGACAGACCCATCAGCACTGAAAGCGAGCCCGTTAGCATCAGCCGGGAAACAACCTTTGAAACCGACCTGCATGCCGTGCGCGACAAAGAAGAATTGGGCAAAGTGTTCACACGCCTGTGCCAACAATTGGCTGCAGATTTAAAGCGCAAAGGCTATGACGGAAAAACGATTGGCATCAAGTTGCGTTACGACAATTTTAAAAGTGTCACCCGCGATCAAACCCTCACCTTTTATACGCAAGACGCGGCAGAAATTCGCAAGTTTGCGGGTCTGTGTTTGAAGCGCGTCGACCTCAGCCGAAAACTCCGACTTTTAGGCGTTCGGGTGGGCTCTCTGGTCAAACACGGGACAGCCCCAGATCACAGCGCAAGCTACAGTTCAAACCATTCACCCCACCCTGCTTTGCACGAGGCCTCACCCCATGGACAAACTCAATTGCTTTTCACTGACGATGAATGACCACGTTGCGCATTTGGTGCTGAACAAGCCCGAATCGCTCAACACCATGCACCCGACGTTTTGGCGCGAACTCGATACCGTCTTGCATCAGCTGAACAACGAGGGCAAGGCGCGTGCCTTGGTCATCTCGAGCACGGGCAAACACTTTTCCGCAGGCATGGCTCTGGAAACATTTTCAGGTGCCATATCGATGGATGCAGATAGCCCTGAAGGCCGGGCTGCGGTGTACGACTCGCTCACCGACATGCAATCCACCTTCACTTTGTTAGAAACTTTGCGCATTCCCGTGATCGCCGCCATTCATGGGGGTTGCATTGGCGGTGCCGTCGACATGGTAACGGCTTGCTGCATTCGCTATGCCACGCAAGATGCCTTTTTCTGCGTTCAAGAAATCAACATTGGCATGGTGGCCGACGTCGGCACTTTGCAACGCTTGCCCAAATTGCTGCCCATGGGTTTGGTCAAGGAATTGGCGTATACCGGTCGTCGCCTCAGTGCAGACAATGCACTGAAGCACGGCCTGGTGACACAGGTGTTTGAATCACAAGAAGCCCTGGTAGCGGGGGCTTTAGCGTGTGCCAAAGAGATGGCCAATAAACCACCCGTGGCCATCTGGGGTACCAAGCAAGCCCTAAACTATGCGCGCGACCACAGCGTGGAAGACAGTCTTCGCCAAATGGGATGGTTGCAAGGCGCTATTTGGAGCAATCCGCACATTCGCGAAGCGCTGGAAGCGGCCAAAGAAAAACGCCCAGCCAACTTTCCACCATTGGCACCCCTCAAAGGTTTTAAAACCTACGGTTGATCGCAACAGCCATCACAAGGTGTGGCCCATTCAGCGGGCCGCTTATTGTCGGGCCGTCCGAATGTTGAGCGGCGGAGATTGTGGATGGCTGGTTCTCCATGGGTTGATGTCCAAACCGCCTCGGCGTGTGTACCGAGCATAGACACTTAACTTGAGCGGTTTGCATCGCGTCCAAATGTCCATGAAGATGCGCTCCACGCACTGCTCATGAAACTCGTTGTGATTTCTAAAGCTCACGATGTATTGGAGCAAACCCGCCTGGTCAATTTGCGATCCCGAATACGAAATTTGCACACTGCCCCAATCAGGTTGTCCTGTGACCAAGCAATTGCTTTTGAGCAAATGACTGACGAAGGTTTCTGTTACAGGTGCCTCGTCATGCTGAGCTGAAAGCAATTCGGGTGCGGGTTGGTATTGCGTGCACTCAATGTCCATGCGGTCTAAATTCAGACCATCCAATTCATGCACTGGCTCTTTATCAAAGTCATCGGACAAAATAATTTTCACACCGCAGCGCGATTTGATGGGACCACCATGCCACAAGGCCTGATCGAGGTCTTCGCGCATGCAATCGCGTACGGCTTGCACATCAACAAAGCGTGTGGCGTTGAAGCTGTTTAAGTACAGCTTGAAAGACTTGCTCTCTATGATGTGCGTACTTTCAGCGGGCACCGTGATGTGCGCCAGCGCCACTTGCGGCTTTCCTTTGAGGTTAAGCCAAGACAATTCAAAAGCGGTCCACAAATCGGCGCCAAAGAAAATGGGCGCACCGTGAATGCCCAGCTCTTCACGCTTCACCGCACGGGGAATGGGGAACAACAAAGACGCATCGTATTGATCCACATACGCGCTGTTTTTGCCCAGTTGAGATTGTTCGGGTTGGTTCATTCGACACCCTTGACACGACGGCGAAACACCCAACGGTTTTCGTCAGACGCTGCGGCTACAAAGCCATAACCATCTGAATCAAAGTCTTTGAGTTTCTCTGGATTTTTGATTTGTTTTTGAATGGCATAGCGCGCCAGCAGTCCGCGCGCGCGCTTGGCAAAAAAGCTGATCACTTTGTATTTACCGCCCTTGTAATCTTCAAACACGCACTCGACCACACGTGCATTGAGCGTTTTGGCATCGACCGCTTTGAAGTACTCTTGCGAGGCCAGGTTGATGACCACAGGTGTTTTGTCTTTGCTCAAGCGCTCATTGAGGTACACCGAAATGCTGCTACCCCAAAATTGGTACAAGTTTTTGCCGCGCGGATTGGTCAGTGCCGTGCCCATCTCCAAGCGGTAAGGTTGCATCCAATCTAAGGGGCGCAATACGCCATACAAGCCGCTCAAAATGCACACATGATCTTGTGCCCACTCGAGGTCTTTGACTTTGAGCGACTTGGCATCTAAGCCGTCATAAACATCGCCATTGAAAGCCAAGACCGCTTGCTTGGAATTTTTGGCGGTAAATTTAGGACGCCATGCTTCATACCGCGCCACATTGAGGGCTGCCAAGTTGTCGCTCAAATCCATCAGTTCTGCAATTTGTACCGGCGTTTTGGGCTTCAGCACTTCAATCAATTCGGCCGACTGGGCGACAAATTGCGGCAAAGTGTGCGATACCCCTTCCACGGGGGTCTCGTAATCCAAGGATTTAGCGGGTGATAAAAGTAACAACATTCACAGAGCCCTTTGAGGTGGCCATTATCTGGCAAGTGGGTGATGCCCGCTGTTGGCGGCCCTTAATCTACCAAGTCTTTCAAAGCTTTTTCGTAGCGAATGGTGTGTGAACGTTCGGCCTTGGCCAAGGTTTCAAACCAATCGGCAATGTCATCAAAGCCTTCTTCGCGGGCAGTCTTGGCCATGGCAGGATAGACATGGTTGGACTCATGGGCTTCACTGGCCACAGCGGCTTCTAAGTTTTGGCGGGTGTTGCCAATGGGCAAGCCGGTGGCAGGATCGCCAGCTTGTTCTAAAAACTCCAAATGGCCATGGGCATGGCCGGTTTCGCCTTGGGCCGATGAACGAAACAAGGCCGCCACATCACTTTTGCCCTCGAGATCGGCTTTGTTGGCAAAGTAGGTATAGCGCAGCTGCACCTGTGATTCAATGGCGAAGGCGTCTTTGAGACATTGTTCGGTGCGGGAACCTTTGAGTTGAGCCATGTCAATTTCCTAAAAGGATTCAATTGGAAAATTCATTTCCAACATAGAAACGAATACAAAAGTAGTTTAGTCAATAAAAGGGGCGCCAGCAGAATTGTTACAGTGCGGTCTGCGACAGGCACCATTCCAAAGGAACGCGATGAAGACGCCCACATTTCAAGAAGTTCAATTTACCAATGGGTATGAATTTACCGAAGGCTCGGGTTACGCCTTGCCAGAGTATCCCTTTGTCAAACCACCAGAGCTTGTGCAGAACAAAACTTTGCGCCATGCCGTGGTCATTGTGGGCGGTGGCATTACGGGACTAACCTTGGCCTGCGGCTTGGCCAATTTGGGTATCAAGGCCGTGCTGCTGGACGAAGACAACACCGTGGGGGTGAAAGGTGCTTCGTCTCGCGGCATTTGTTACACCCAAAAATCATTGGAGATTTTTCAGAAGCTGGGCCTATTTGATCGCATTGCCAAAAAAGGCATTCAATGGAGTGTGGGTCGCACTTTTGCGGGCCATGACGAGGTCTACAACTTTGACCTCAAGCAGCAAAGCAATTTCAGCCTCTCAGAACAACCCGCCTTCATCAACATTCAGCAGTTCTACATTGAAGGCTATTTGGTGGAGCGCATTCAAGAACTGGGACATGTCGATTTGCGCTGGCAATCGCGCGTGAAGGCCTTCAAACAAAACAAAGACTTCGCAACGCTCACCGTTGAAACGCCTGAAGGCACTTATGACCTACAAGCCGATCATGTGATTGACGCCTCAGGCTCGCACACACCCTTCCATGCTTGGACAGGTGTCACCATGGAAAGCAAAAAAGGCGATGACCGTTGGTGCATTGCCGATGTCAAATTTGACACCCATCCCCCCACTGAGCGACACACTTGGATTGAAGCGCCCTTCAATGAAAATCGAGCTGTTTGGCAACACTTGATGGCCGACGATGTGTGGCGCATTGATTACCAAATGGAGCCCAATGCCGATGCGGCTTACATTAGCCGCGAAGACGTGGTGCGTGAACGTCTGGAGCGTCAGTTTGGCAAAAACGTGAAGGTCGACATCGTGTGGGTCGGCCCCTACGCCTATAAGAGCCAATGCCTCAACACATTGCGCATGGGCCGAGTCTTTTTCATGGGCGACACTGCCAAAATCGTGAACCCCTTTGGCGCGCGCGGTGGCAACACCGGTGTCGCAGATGCCGACAATTTGGCTTGGAAATTGGCCGCTGTCTTGCGCGGCCATGCCGACGAGGCTTTGCTTGAAAGCTTCAACGACGAACGACTCGAAGCGGCTCAAGAAAACGTCAAGGTAACGCGCCGTACGGCCAGATTCTTACGCCCTGCCGATGGCATTGAACGTGCATTTAGAACAGCCACCATCAACTTGGCCAAAGAATTTCCATTTGCACGCTCGTTGGTGAACACTGGCCGCATGGCTGTTGCTAACACTTACCGCGGCTCCCGCATTTGCGGCGACAACGGTGGCACGTCGGTTCAAAACGTACGCTTTCAGTGGCGTCAAGGCAAGTCAGGCTGCTTAAACGACCTGATTCAATGGGCCGATGGTCGACTGCTGATTTTGGTGTTTGGTCACCAAACCAAAGCCGCTTTGAAGCGCCTTCAAGAGCTCAGCTTGTCGGGCTTGCCTGTGCGCTGCGTTCAAGTGCTGGCCAGAGGACAAGTGGCGCAAGCACGCGAACACTTGCTAGACACGCAACAATATCTTCAAAACGCCTGCGGCACCGTTCCGGCGGGCGGTTGGGCCTTGGTCCGTCCCGATGGTTATTTGGCAGATACGGGCAAAGGCGTCAACGGTGAGTTGATTGGCGCTGTGGCCACCTCTTTGGGTCTTTGATCACATTCGAAAATCATCATGAAAACAGAACTGAACTTTCAAGACGCCGACACTTTTTACGACCAATTGCTGAATGCCCATGAAGGCTTGAACGCCGAACAATCTGAGCAATTGAACTTGCGCCTGATTTTGCTCTTGGCTAATCAGGTGGGCGATACGGCCGTCCTCAGAGATTGCATCGAATCGGCCAAGAACTGAGCCGAACCTGCAGCATCGCCACATTGAAGGCTGAAGGAACGGCCTTGGGGCTCGAAAATTGAGCACTTGCCCAGTAAAATCATGGCTTTAGTCCATTCATGACATTGCCCTTGGGCAATTTCAAACCATTCAGCCCATGAGCAACGTGTCCACCCCCGCCCTTCAGCAACCCGGCCTTGAGAGCCTGTCCAAGTCTTTTGAGCCAGCGGCCTTAGAAGCCCATTGGGGCCCCGAATGGGAAAAACGCGGTTACGGCATTGCAGGCCATCGCGGCAGCCAAGTGCCAAAGGCTGAAGCGCCCAACTTTGCCATCCAATTGCCACCGCCCAATGTGACAGGTACGCTGCACATGGGCCACGCGTTCAACCAAACCATCATGGACAGCCTCACGCGCTACCACCGCATGATGGGCTTCAACACCGCTTGGATTCCCGGCACCGACCATGCCGGCATTGCCACGCAAATTGTGGTGGAGCGCCAGCTGCAAGGCCAAGGCATCAGCCGCCACGACATGGGCCCTACACCCGCCGAAGCGCGCAAAAACTTTGTGGCCAAAGTGTGGGAATGGAAAGAACAATCGGGCAACACCATCACGCAGCAAATGCGCCGCATGGGCGACAGCGTCGACTGGACGCGCGAGTACTTCACCATGGACGACAAGCTGTCCAAAGTGGTGTCCGAAACCTTTGTGAAGTTGTACGAGCAAGGCCTGATTTATCGTGGCAAACGATTGGTCAGCTGGGACCCTGTGTTGCAAAGCGCGGTGTCCGACCTGGAAGTGGAAAACACCGAAGCCGACGGCAAGATGCATTACATCTTGTACCCGTTTGCAGACGGCCCTCAACTCATTGACGGCGTGATGCAAAAAGGCATGACCATTGCCACCACCCGTCCCGAAACCATGATGGCCGACGGTGCTTTGGCGGTTCACCCCGAAGACGAGCGCTACAAACACTTGGTCGGCAAAAAGGTTGACTTGCCTTTGTGCGATCGCCAAATCCCCATCATTGCCGATGACTTTGTCGATCGCGAATTTGGCTCTGGTTGCGTGAAGATTACCGGTGCGCACGATGCCAACGACTACGCATGCTCTATGCGTCACAACCTGCCGCTGATCACCATCTTCACACTGACCGCTGCAGTCAATGAAAACGGCCCCAAAGCCTATCAAGGCATGGACCGTTTTGTGGCGCGTAAAGCTGTCATCAAGGACTTGGAAGCACAAGGCTTGCTGATTGAAATCAAACCCCACAAACTGATGCTGCCCATTTGCGCGCGAACCGGCCAAGTGGTAGAGCCCATGCTCACAGACCAATGGTTTGTGGCCGTGAACAAAGTCAGCCCTCAAGACCCCACTGGCAAGAGCATTGCGCAAAAAGCCATTGATGCGGTGCACTCCGGCCAAGTTAGTTTTGTGCCCGAGAACTGGGTCAACACCTACGACCAGTGGATGAACAACATCCAAGACTGGTGCATCTCGCGTCAACTGTGGTGGGGCCATCAAATTCCCGCTTGGTATGACGAAGAAGGCAACGTATACGTGGCCAAATCGGAAGCCGAAGCGCAGGCACAAGCGGGCGCAGGCAAGAAGCTCAAGCGCGATGAAGACGTGCTCGATACTTGGTATTCCTCAGCCTTGGTGCCCTTCTCCACCATGGGTTGGCCAGAAGCGGTAGCCACATCCGGCACAAACAAGACACAAGACTACGACTTGTACCTGCCCTCCTCCGTGTTGGTCACCGGCTACGACATCATCTTCTTCTGGGTGGCCCGAATGATCATGATGACCACGCACTTCACAGGTCGCGTGCCCTTCAAACACGTTTACATCCACGGCTTGGTGCGCGACGCACAAGGCAAGAAGATGAGCAAGTCTGAAGGCAACGTGCTCGACCCCGTCGATTTGATCGACGGCATTTCTTTAGAGCCTTTGCTCGAGAAGCGTTCACAAGGTTTGCGCAAGCCCGAGACCGCACCCCAAGTGCGCAAGAACACGCAAAAAGAATTCCCTGAAGGCATTCCAGCCTACGGGGCAGACGCACTGCGCTTTACGTTTGCCGCATTGGCCTCGTTGGGCCGCAGCATCAACTTTGACAGCAAACGCTGCGAAGGCTATCGCAACTTCTGCAACAAACTGTGGAACGCCACACGCTTTGTGCTGATGAACTGCGAAGGTCAAGATTGCGGCCTGAAAGAACACACCAAAGCAGAGTGCGCAGTGGGCGGCCCAGCCCATGGCTACATGACATTCAGCCAAGCCGATCGCTGGATCTCCTCCAAAATTCAGCGCGTGGAAGCCGATGTGGCCAAAGGCTTTGCCGAGTACCGCTTGGACAACGTGGCCAACGCCATTTACGACTTTGTATGGAACGAGTTCTGCGATTGGTACTTGGAAATTGCCAAGGTGCAAATCAACACAGGAGATGCCTCTCAGCAGCGCGCCACTCGTCGCACGCTTATTCGTACGTTGGAAACCATTCTGCGTTTAGTCCACCCCATCACGCCTTTCATCTCTGAAGAGCTGTGGCAAAAGGTGGCACCGGTGGCGGGCCGTGCAGGTCCTTCGGTCAGCATTGCAGCCTACCCTGTGTCCCAACCCGAACGCATTGACGAACAAGCCGAAGCGCACGTGGCCAAGCTCAAAACGCTGGTTGATGCCTGCCGCAACTTGCGCGGTGAGATGAACGTCTCCCCTGCGACCAAACTGCCTTTGTATGTCTTGGGCGATGCAGAGTTTATGAAATCAGCAGGCCCCGTTTTGCAGGCCCTGGCCAAGTTGAACGAAGTGAAAGTGTTTGACAGCGAAGCTGATTGGACGAAGGCTGCCGCTGCGGCGCCAGTAGCCGTCGTTGGTGAAGCGCGCTTGTGCTTGTTCATGGAAGTGGACGTGGCGGCAGAAAAAATTCGCCTCAGCAAAGAGGTGGCCCGCTTAGAAGGCGAAATTGGCAAAGCCAATGGCAAACTGAGCAACGAGGCCTTTGTGGCCAAAGCGCCGCCTGCCGTGATTGAGCAAGAGCGCAAGCGTGTGGCCGACTTTGAAGCCACGTTGATCAAGGTGAAATCTCAGCTTGGCCAATTGGAATCAACACCTGCCAAGTCTTGAAATACCATTGTCAAATGAACATGATATTTTCGGATCACATTGAATTGAATGAAAGCTAAACCATGAGCAGCCAACCCAGCATTCGCAAAGCCGTTTTTCCAGTGGCTGGATTGGGAACACGATTTTTGCCGGCCACCAAAGCAGCACCCAAAGAGATGCTGCCTGTGGTCGACAAGCCGCTCATTCAATACGCTGTAGAAGAAGCCTATTCGGCAGGTGTGCGGCACATGATTTTTGTAACGGGACGAAGCAAGCGTGCCATTGAAGACCACTTCGATACCGCCTACGAACTTGAAACAGAACTCGAAAGTGCTCACAAAGAAGAGCTGCTGAAGTTGGTGCGGTCGGTGCAGCCAGACGATATGGTTTGCGCCTATGTGCGCCAACCCCGCTCCTTGGGCCTAGGCCATGCGGTGCTGTGCGCTGAAGCCATGGTGGGGAGCGAACCCTTTGCAGTTCTGTTGGCCGATGACCTGATGGTCGGACTCAAAGGTGGCCCTTCTGTCTTAGCGCAAATGGTCAAAGCATATGAGCAACAAGGTCGCTCTATTCTGGCGGTCCAAGAAGTACCGCTGGACCATGTCAAACGCTACGGCATTGTGGCCGGCGAATCTGCAGGCAAGCAACTCATTCGTGTTGAACAGATTGTCGAAAAACCATCGCCAGAAAATGCGCCCTCACGCATGGGTGTAGCCGGACGCTACATTCTCACGCCAGGTATTTTTGATGAAATCAGAAACCAGCCCACTGGCGTAGGCGGCGAGATTCAACTGACCGATGCCATTGCACGCTTGAAATCGCGCGAAGCGGTTTACGCATTCCAGTACGAAGGCAAACGTTACGACTGCGGTAGCAAAGAAGGCTTTCTGGAGGCCACAGTGGAACTGGCCTTAGAGCATCCACAAGTTGGTGAGTCGTTTAGAAAATACCTCAAAACACTGAGCCTTTAAACGGCCACAGACTGGTGCACTCAAAAAGCTTCAGCCTCTGAAGCTTTTTTTACATCAGCGCCGCTTCATCCAAATCAGAAAACGCTCGCCTTCTGTTTCTTGCGCTAATAACTCATTGCCGGTTTGCTTGGCAAAGGCTTGAAAATCTCGCATGGCGCCAGGATCTGTTGCCATTACTTTCAGGACCTGACCTGAGGTCATGGCGGTTAAAGACTTTTTGGCTTTCAAGATGGGCAAAGGGCAGTTGAGACCACAAGTGTCCAACTCTATGTCAAAGGCAAGACTCATGATTTCTCCACCACTTCAATAATTTGCGATAACTTATTCTGCAGCGCGGCCTTGCGCATCTCGCTCTTCCCAAGTCATGAACTTCGGCTCAATGCCTTGGGTGCGCAACCAATCACCTAGCGCATAGCCTGTACCCGCAGGCCAACATACCAGTTCGTCAAAGTTAAACATCTTGTACTCCGCCAATTCTGGCGACAAACGCACTGTGCCCGATGCCACAGCGTGGTAAGCAATGATCACTTGGTTCATGCGTTGGAAGTCGTACACACCAATGAGTTTCAAAGCGCTTACTTGCAGATTGGTTTCCTCTGCAATCTCGCGCGAAATGCCTTCCTCGGGCGTTTCACCAGCTTCCATGAAGCCTGTGATCAATGCAAATTTACGACCTGACCATGCGGCGTTACGCGCCAACAAAATTTGATTGCCCACTTGCACAATGCCTGCCAATACTGGCGTCGGATTGTTCCAATGCGTAAAGTCACATTGCGTGCAACGCAAACGGAGTTTTTCGCCGCCATCCTCCATTTGTGGCACCCATGCCAAGGGCGATCCACAGCAGGGACAAAAACGGTATTCGGTCATGCTGGGAAAACTCCTGTAGATAGATAACGATCACCACGATCACAGACGATGAAAACAATGGTGGCATTGCTTTCACGCGCCGCAATTTGCTGCGCCACCCAGCATGCGCCCGCTGCCGAGATGCCCGCAAACAAGCCTTCTTGACGTGCCATTTCACGGCACGTATCTTCAGCATCGTCTTGGCTCACATAAATGAGTTCGTCGACATTGGCTGGGTTGTAAATTTTAGGCAAATACTCTTCAGGCCATTTGCGAATGCCCGGTATGCGAGAGCCTTCGCTAGGTTGTGCACCCACAATCTGAATTTTGGGATTCTTTTCTTTCAGAAATTTCGACACACCTGTGATGGTGCCTGTGGTACCCATGGCACTGACAAAATGTGTCACACGACCTTCTGTTTGCGCCCAGATTTCGGGGCCAGTGGTTTCGTAATGAATGCGCGGATTGTCGGGGTTAGAAAACTGATCAAGTATTCTGCCTTTGCCTTGAACGGCCATGTTGTCTGCCAAGTCGCGCGCGTATTCCATGCCGCCGCTTTTGGGCGTCAAAATAAGTTCAGCGCCAAAGGCCTTCATGGTTTGCGCACGTTCAATCGACAAATCTTCGGGCATGATCAAAATCATGCGATAGCCCTTGATGGCAGCAGCCATGGCCAGTGCAATGCCAGTATTGCCAGACGTGGCCTCAATCAAGGTGTCCCCTGGTTTGATTTCGCCCCGCTCTTCTGCACGCTTGATCATCGACAGCGCAGGCCGGTCTTTAACGGAGCCCGCCGGGTTATTGCCTTCCAACTTGCCCAAAATCACATTGCCTTTGGGCGCCATGGCATCGGCAGCCAAGCGTTGCAACCTCACCAGAGGGGTGTTGCCAATTGATTCGTCAAGAGTAAGGTACGTCATTTGATGGAATGTGGATGCACTTGCAATGGGGATTAAGCAGACAGGTCATGCAAGTCTGCGACGCTTGGGATGCATTATCCTTCGAACCACGAAGCCTTGTCATTTCACCAAAATTTGACAGCCCCCTGTTTTTACCCTTAGGTCACCCCATGCCAAGACACATTCTGAGCGAATCCCACATTCACCCCGCCATTCAAAGCTTGGTGGCCAATCATCACCGCGAAGTCGTAGAAGAGGTATTGGCAGCCATCGGCCAGCACCGCGTGGTGGTAGTGGGCATGCGACAAAACCCCGTCTGCAAAGCCGTTCAAAAACGCCTCACACAGGCCAAACTGCAGCACCATTACCTTGAGTACGGCAGCTATTTCAGCGATTGGCGCAAGCGCAATGCCCTCAAACTGTGGACCGGCTGGCCCACTTTTCCAATGGTTTTTGTCGATGGTGTGCTGGTAGGCGGCGACAGCAACGTCAAAGAACTCATTGCATCTGGGCAACTCAAACCAAGCCCTTAAACCGTCATCAATTTAAATACATACAGACGCAAAGGTTTAGCGGCTTCCATAAAAATAAGGAGTTTGGTCAATTTCCTTATCTAGCAAGATCATGCTGAATAACTTTATGGATCCAGCCATCTTGTTTTTTGTATTCGGGGTGACTGCTGGGCTGCTCAAGTCAAACCTAGAAATACCGCCACCTATTTCTAAGTTTTTGTCTCTTTATTTGCTCATGGCATTAGGGCTTAAGGGTGGTTTTGCGTTGGCGCAATCGGGCCTCACACTAGAAGTCATCAAGGGCTTGGGGGCTGCCTTGTTGCTTGCTATTTTGGTGCCATTGGTGGGCTATCAAATTCTCAAACGCCTTACCAGCGAATTCGATGCTGCAGCCATTGCAGCCACCTATGGCTCGGTCAGTGCCGTCACATTCATGACTGCCGTTCAGTTTTTAGACGCTCAACAAGTCATTTTTTCGGGGCACATGTCGGCTGCCATGGCTGTTATGGAGTCACCTGCCATATTGCTGGCTGTGTTTTGGGTCAATGCCATCAGGTCGCAATCAAAGCAAGAAACCCATCCACACGGACTCAAACAAACGCTGCACGAATCCCTGACCGACGGGGCGCAGCTGCTTCTTTTAGGCGCCATGTTGGTAGGTATTTTGTCTGGCGAAAATGGTCAAAAAATGATGGCACCTTTTTCAGTCGATCTTTTCAAGGGCATGCTGGCATTTTTCTTGTTGGACATGGGACTGACAGCGGCCAGAAATTTTCCATTGCTTAAAGGTCAATCGCCCATGCTACTGGCATATGCCACGCTAGGGCCCTTGTTTCACAGCGGGGTCGCTTTGTTGCTAGGCTACTCGCTCAATTTATCCTTGGGTGATTGCTTCTTGCTCATGGTTTTGGCCGCAAGTGCTTCTTACATTGCCGTTCCGGCAGCCTTGAAACTGGCCATTCCTGAAGCATCGCCTAGCTTGTATTTGGGTTTGTCTTTGGGGCTCACATTTCCGTTGAACATCATCTTGGGTATACCTTTTTACTTTTATGTCGCACAAAAGGTATTGACCTGAAGGTCGGGGCATGATGGCAAAGATTGCGTTTTTAACCTGTCATCAGAAGGATGTTGCAGTCAAGGAAGCCTTGGCACAGAGCGGCTTCGAGCTTGAAGTCTTTGATGCTTTCAACACAGACAACTTAGGCACTTTCACCCAAGAAAGGCCACGTCAATTGACGCAAATGCAAACAGCCCTGAAGAAAGCCCAACTGGCTTGCGAATTGACGGGCAGCGCCTTTGGACTTGGCAGTGAAGGGGCTTTTGGACCGCATCCGCAGGTTCATTTATTGCCATGGAACTACGAGGTGCTGGCTTTTTGGGATGCTGTCCAACAGCACGCCGTTTACGCTGTTCATGGCACGGCAGAGACCAACTTTGCAGGGCAACGCGTCATGTCGCCCGAAGATGCCCTGTCATTCGCCAAGCAAGCGCAATTCCCAAGTCATGGCCTGATCGTGGGAAGCCCCTCAGACGCTTACTTTCAAAAAGGCGTTCAAAGTGAATCGGAATTTCAAGGCTTGCTCAACACCGCGTTTCAAACAGATGTCAGTGTTTGGATAGAAACAGACATGCGTGCGCACATGAACCCCACGCGCATGAAAGCCATTGAAGTAGCCGCCCAAAAGCTCCATGTTTTGTTGAACTCGCATTGCCCTGCTTGCCATCTACCTGGCTTTGGACTGACGCAATACATTCAAGGGGCTTTGTGCAATGTGTGCGGCTCTGCTACTCAACTGCCCAAAGCTGAACGGTGGTCTTGCGCAAAATGCCATCTGACACAAGACAAATCTTTGAACAACACCGTCTCTGCGGCAAGTTGTGACAATTGCAACCCATAACTAACTCACTAGCTGACTTATCACGCGTCTTTGCGGGGACCCATTTTTCCAAGCGGCTTGGCGTTGGTATCGTCATGGTCGTCTGCAAAGTCTTCACTCCTTAACAACTCATACCGCTGATGACGCTGCGCTTGAACCATGCGAATGACCCGCTTCATGGGAACACCCACCAAAGCCAGGGCATGAGTGGCCAACATCAAAGAGCCCTCGATGGTTTCAGGCACCACTTCAGTTGCGCCAGCCGCCTGAAATTTGTCCAAATCGCGATCGTCTTGCGTGCGCACCACCACAGGCACTTGCGGTGCATGCTCGCGGGTCAGGCTGACGACTTTCAAGGAAGACGCGTTGTCCAAATAAGTAACCACCACTGCACTGGCCCTTGCCAAACCGACGGCCATGAGAGATTGCAAACGTGCGGCGTCGCCATAAGCCACCTTCTCGCCCAGACCAATGGCGCGATTGACACAGTCTGGGTCAAGGTCGAGGGCCATGTAGGGAATGTTCTCTGACTTCAACAACTTGGCAAGGTTCTGACCACATCGTCCGTAACCGCAAATGATGATGTGCTTTTCGGTACTGATGCTTTTTTGCGCTATTTGCGTCATCTCTAAAGACTGCTGCAGCCAATCGCTTGCAGCCCATTTCATGACCCACTGATTTGCATTCAGGATGATGAAGGGTGTCGCCAACATCGAGATCACCATGCTGGCCAAAACTGGGTTAAACCAGGCCGCTGGTATCAGCTGATTTTGATTGCCCAAGGTGAGCATCACAAAACCAAATTCACCTGCTTGGGCCAAATACAAACCCGTCCGCAAAGAAATGCCTTCGCTGGCACCTGTCATTCTTGTCAGTGCGGCAATTAGCACAAACTTGAATGCGACGGGCACAGTGACCAACAGCAAAACAAACTCCCAACGCTCTAACACAATGCGCCAATCGAGCATCATGCCAATGGTGATGAAAAACAGCCCCAACAAAACATCGTGGAAAGGCTTGATGTCGGTTTCAACTTGGTGTTTGAATTCAGTCTCAGAAATCAACATGCCCGCAATGAAAGCGCCCAAGGCCAGGCTCAAACCTGCCAGCTCGGTGAGCCATGCCAAGCCCAGGGTGGTGAGCAAAATGTTGAGCATGAAAAGTTCTTGACTTTGCCTGCGCGCCACCAACATCAACCACCAATGCATCAGTCGCTGACCACCCGTCAGCAACAATGCAATCAGCAAGCTTGCTTTGACCGCTGCCAATGCCAGGGCAATGGCCATTTTTTCAGGCGGCGCACCTAAGGCAGGAATGAGGACCAACAAGGGCACAACGGCCAAGTCTTGAAACAACAAAACACCCACCACGCGCTTGCCATGGTCAGAATCAAGCTCTAGGCGGTCGACCATCATCTTGATCACAATGGCCGTGCTGCTCATGGCCAATGCACCCGACAAAGCCAGCGCAGTCTGCCATTGCATATGCCACAACGTAGGCGCAAGCGAAGCCAAGAACATCGACCCACCAGTGACAAAAAGCATGGTGAGCAAGACCTGCATCGACCCCAGCCCGAAAACATGTCGCCGCATGGCTTTGAGCTTAGGCAGGTTGAATTCCAACCCGATGACGAACATCAAGAAAACCACACCAAACTCTGCCAGGTGACGCACCCCTTCTGAGTTTTGCGCCAAGGCCAAGGCGTTAGGTCCAATCAAGACGCCGACAGCCAAGTAGCCCAAGATGGGCGGTAGCTTCAATAATCGACACGCCACGACCCCCAGCACAGCAGCCAGCAAATAAAGCAGCGTTAGGTCGAGTGAACTCATGCTTGCATCGTAACCAATCTGTATGAAATTTTGTGAGTTCTGCTTTTAGGCTTAGGGAGACACCTCGCATAAACAATGCGCCGCCACACCCAGGGCATGGGGGTTCCCCATCACATCTTGTAACCACATCATGTCTTTGCCCAAGGCACTCAACAATGCAGTTTCTTGATTCTGCAATGCCAAACCCTGGACCAAGGCCAACAGGGGGCTTTCATCGCCCAGCAGACCACTGACCTGCCCCATCAATTTCTGCACCAACTTTTCAATTGGCGATTTTTTGGCGCCTGCATAGCGAATCGGCAAGGCTTGTGGTGACTTTTCAAGGTTAACGCTTGATTTGGCCACTTGTTTGCGCGCTTCATTCACAGCATCATTGAAATTGCCCAAGCGATCGACCAACCGGTGCTCTGCAGCTTGCGCACCCGTCCAAATTCGACCTTGTGCCAATTCCTCGGCATGCTCTGAGCTCAAACTGCGCACCTTTGCAACCTTTCCAACGAAGTCTTCGTAAACATGGTCAATGCTGGTCTGCACAAGTTGTTGTACTCGTGGGTCCAATGCTTTGCGAGGGTCATAGGCACCCGCCAGCCAAGTGGTTTTGTACCCCCCTGTACTGACACCTATTTTGCCCATCAGGCCTTCTGCCGTAGGCAGCATGGCAAACACACCAATGGAGCCTGTGATGGTGGCTGGGTCTGCGAACACAACATCTGCTGCCATCGAAATCCAATAACCTCCCGACGCTGCCACATCGCCCATGGACACCACCACGGGTTTGCCTTTGTCTCTGGCAATTTGCAATTGCTCTCGGATCAACTCAGACCCCAACACACTGCCACCCGGAGAGCTCACCCTTAGCACAATGGCCTTCACATCCTTGTCTTCTGTTGCCTTGCGAATCATCTCGGCGGTAGAGATGCCACCAATTTTTCCAGCAGGCGCACGGCCATCCCCAATGGACCCTTGTGCCACCACTACAGCAATGTGATCGCCCTTCACCTTAACCGCTTCAGAGGCAAGATAGTCTTTCCAATTGACTTGGCGGAATGACTGAATGTCTTCGTCAATCGCCACCTCTTTCATCAACGAATTGCGCAAAGATTCAAAACTTTGCAAACCATCCACCCACTTCCAATTGAGTGAAAGTTGTGCCGTATCTCCCTTCACTCGCAGCAGCGCATCAGGCAACTCATTGATATTCTGTGCAATGCTGCCCTTGGGCAGTTGACGAGCCGTTTCAATGCCATCGGTATAGACCGACCACAAGGCATCGTAAACATGCGCCTCTGCCTTGAGGGCTGCTTCGGAGGGTGCATTGAGAACATACGGTTCACCTGCTGACTTGTATTGCCCAACCCGAATTAAATTGACTTTAATGCCCAATTTGTCGAGGGCGTCTTTGTAGTAATTGCGAGAGCGGCCAAAACCTTCGATCAAAACACCGCCCAAGGGATGAACCAGAACCTGGCTGGCATGGGCTGCCAAATAGTATTGGCGTTGGTCGTACATGGTTGACCACGCCACGACGGGTTTGCCACTGGCCTTGAATTTTTCGATGGCACTGGCCGCTTCACGCAATGACACCAAACCACCGCCCGCAAAATCATCCAATTTGAGCAACACACGCGCAATGTTTTTGTCTTGCGCCGCCAAATCTAAGGCCATCGTGAAGTCACGCAAGCGCACGGTATCGGTGACCTCTCCTTGAAGGTCACCCAACACCTTGTCTCTCAAACCACCCGGGGATTCTTCGACCAAACTGCCCTTTAAGTCCAACACCAACACTGTGTTCTTTTCAAGACTGACCTTGTCTGCGTAAAAAACAAACCACACGATGCCAATGGCATAGGCCGCCACAAACAAGACCAAGCCGATGCGAAAACTCTGGGTCATCCAATCGGCTACTTTGAGCATGCCTCTGTGTGTCAACTGTGAATAATTTTTGATCTTTGAAATCAAATTTCTCATTGGTATTCTCCCAAGACATCAACCTTCAACCAGCCCAACAGTTGGGTCACAAAATGAATTGCGCTGGATTTGCTAATAAACTGAAACGTTTTCAGATCCAGCATATAAGTTAACATGAAAAAAATATTTCCATTTCTTTGGCTTTTGTGTGGCTTGTGGGCCTGTTCAGTGAGCGCCCAAACCGTCAAGATCAATACCCAAGCTCAGTCTCTGCCTCAACCAGAGACAGGCCGTATAGAGCGGTTAGAGAACTTTCCTTCTCAACAAGTGGATGCCCGCCACATTGACGTTTGGTTGCCCAGCAACTTTGAGCAGCTCAAAGCTGCCGGTCAAAAATTCAATGTGATTTACATGCATGACGGTCAAATGCTGTTTGACCCGCAAACCACCTGGAACAAACAAGCTTGGCACGCCGATCGTGCGGTGTCACAACTGATGGCCACTGGCCAACTGGCACCAACCCTCTTGGTGGGCATCTGGAACAACGGTAAATTCAGACACAGCGAATACTTTCCACAAAAATTTCTACAGCACCTGACACCCGTATTTCGCGAAAACTACGTCAAGCAAGCGCTCCAAAACAAGCCTCAATCAGATGCTTACTTGCGTTTCATCACAGCCGAGCTAAAGCCATTCATTGATGCGCGTTACCCTACCCTAGTTGGGCCAGCACACACGGCCATCATGGGCTCCAGCATGGGGGGCCTGATCTCTGTTTACGCCATGAGCGAATACCCCCAAATTTTTGGCAAGGCAGCTGGCTTGTCAACGCACTGGATGGGAACGCATACGCCCAACGCACACATTCCAATAGCCGCGTTGACATATTTGCGCGACAAGCTGCCCACAGCGCAAGGTCACAAAATCTATCAAGATCATGGCAACTTGGAACTGGATGCCCTCTATGCGCCTTATCAAGTGCTGGTTGACCAAGTCATTAGGGACAAAGCCTATGTAGAAAACACCAAGCAAGCTTCCTTTTTCACCAAAGTCTACGAGGGAACGGGCCACAATGAAAAGGCATGGGCCCAGCGCCTGACAATACCCATGGTTTTTTTGCTGGGTCAACCATAGAGGCCCACACTGAACCAATAAGTGGCAGGAAAACAAGAAATAACAATCCTAATTTTCCGAAGTATTACTGTGATTTAATACCAAAAAATAGGAAATGAAAATTTAAACCGCCGTTCAATTTTTCATTCAAACAACAACTTTCACAGAAGCTTTCATCATGGAAACAATTGCACCTCTTTGGCTTTGGGTCACTTTCGGCGCCATCGTCTTGGTTTCACTGTTCATTGATTTTTGGTTACTCAAAAAACAGGGCTCTCAAGACATGAGCATGAACGATGCCCTGCGTTGGTCCTTGGTCTGGATTGTGATGAGCTTCTTGTTCAACGGACTGCTGTGGTGGGCCGTGAAAGACACCAGCAATTCAACAGAGATTGCAAATGACAAGGCGCTCGAATTTTTAACCGGTTACCTCATTGAGAAATCATTGGCGGTCGACAATATTTTTGTCTTCCTCATGATCTTTACCTACTTTGCGGTTCCATCACACTTCCAAAAGCGGGTCCTCATGATCGGCATTGTGGGCGCCATTGTGTTGCGCACCGTCATGATTTTGGTCGGTGGTTGGCTTCTTTCACAGTTTCACTGGATTCTCTATGTCTTTGGTGCTTTCTTGATACTCACAGGCATCAAGATGTGGTGGGCTGCGGGCAAAGAACCTAGCTTGGAAGACAACCCCGCTTTGAAGTTGTTGAACAAACTCATACCCGTCAGCAAATCTTTTGACGGCGAGAAGTTTTGGACTGTCGAAAATGGCAAAAAAATTGCAACGCCCTTGTTCATGGTCATCTGTTTGATTGCCATCACAGACATCATCTTTGCGGTTGACTCCATCCCTGCTATCTTTGCCATTACCGACGACGCATTCATCGTCTTAACCAGCAATGTTTTTGCCATTTTGGGCTTACGCGCCATGTACTTTTTACTGGCCAACGTCGCTTCCAAGTTCCATCTTCTGAACTACGGCTTGGCTGTCATTTTGATGTTCATCGGCACCAAGATGTGCTTGATCGATGTCTACAAAGTGCCTGTCGCTGCCTCTTTGGCTGTGGTGGTGGGCATCTTGGTGGCCACCATGTGGCTCAGTGTGCGAACCGCAAAGCCGGAGTCTCAGGCCTCATGAAAATCAGTCTGCTGATTTCATAGCTTTTGCTGCAACAAGGATTGAACCAAAGGATGGTGTACTTTGCGCTCTGTGCCGATGGCAAAGAAATGCTCTTTGACACCGGTGCAAGCGCCAAGCCTGCTCACAGCGTAATGCGCCAGCAAGTCGTCGTGAACCCATTCTGCGGCAGGGAAGATGCCCATGCCTTTGGCACCAAATGTTTTCAGCAAAGCACTGTCTTCAAACTCGCCAACCACATTGGGGGCAATGTGATGATGTTCAAACCATCGGTCCAAGCGATCACGAACCGCTGTGTGGGCCGTTGGCAGCAAAACGGGTACATCTGACAAACTCTGGGGAAAGTTCGCGCGCGCGGCCTTCACCAATTGCTTTGTGCCATACAAAGCAATGTCACTAGAACCCAAAGCATGGCTGTACAACTTCAGGTTGCTGTTGCTTGGCGCTGGACGATCAGACAACACCACATCCAATCGGTGCAAGGCCAGATCACCGAGCAAGTCTTCTAATTCGCCCTCATGACAGGTTAGTTTCAAGTTCTTGACCAACATGACGGGTTCTAAAAGTCGATGTGCCACCATCTTGGGCAAGCTGTCGCAAATGCCCACTGTTAAACGAGCCATGGGGGCACTGGCCGCATCTCGCACATGCGAAGGCAAGGCTTCACCCAGTTGAAAAATGAGATCGGCTTGCTTCATGGCCGCAATGCCCGCATCCGTTAGCACCAAGCCGCGGCCCGCAGGCTTTAAAAGCGCAAAGCCCAATGACTTTTCGAGTTCACGGACTTGAGCGCTTACAGTTTGAACTGCCATGTCTAACTTTTCTGCGGCCTTGGTGATGCCTCCCTCTTTGGCGACAACCCAAAAATAGTAAAGGTGCTTGTAATTGAAGTGAATGCTCATGTCAGGTTTTTCAGAACTTTGAGTATTGAATTTTCTGCTTTTTTAGAAACCACTGCTCAGCTGACTTCTGCCTCATTGAAAGGAACAAATTCAAGTCCAAATGAATTTTGTTGACGATGTAACCAGAAAGACCCAGAGCCATTCAGGGTCAAAGAAGGAAAATAAAATATGCTTCAATGACGGTCGAAGGTCAGAGTACAAAAAACCAAAGACCTGATGCAAAACTCTAAAAAAATATGTCATAATCGCGTTCTTCGCAATCCTGCCCGGGTGGTGAAATTGGTAGACGCAGGGGACTCAAAATCCCCCGCCGCAAGGCGTGCCGGTTCGATTCCGGCCTCGGGCACCATCGATTT
>JACCDG010587871.1_pt1 | contig 97393 bp, 151 predicted proteins | sample 7442471 | NCBI WGS metagenome assembly JACCDG01 (sample SAMN15323444, study PRJNA562643) | freshwater metagenome | isolation source: river surface water | place: USA:Blue River Watershed | collected 2017-08-17 | reverse complement strand
CGCTCGATTTCTGCTGCGCAGAAATCGAGCGCCAGCGTTTTATCGACTGCACATTTGCCCGGCTGGAATGTATGCCCGGACTTGACGGGGCTCGAGTCCATGATGTAGGGTTTCACTATCAACCAACCACCCGAAGGGGAAACAATGACACGCAAAGATTATGTCCTGATCGCTGAAATGATCCAAAAGCAACTTTCAAACCTCCCGCAACTTCCAACGAAGGACACGGCTGCATCGGTGCTTTCTCAGATTTACGGTTTCCGAGTTGCTGTCGAAGGAATCGTCAAGGCCCTCGAAGTTGACAATCCAAACTTCGATCGTGTACGATTCCTCCAAGCCTGCGGAGTCGAAGCCTAGCGTCCCCCTTTCGCGAAGGCTCCCCGCAGTCAGAAGGCCCCCGGTTCCGCCGCCGGGGGCCTTCGTTGTTCTCGCTGTTGTTCCAGATCGCAGCTGCGATCTGGAACAACAGTTTTCTTTGGGAATAGTCTTGACTTGCTTGGAGTATGCCCCTAAGATGCCCTTATCCGATAAGCGCAACAAAAGGGGCTGCAAAATGATTACTGTCCACATTCTCGATGTCGTTCTCGCTTTCGTTCTTTCCTTATCGCTCGTTGCTATTTGGTGGCAGTGGTTTTTCGATCCAAAGAGAGGGAGGTGAGTGGTGCCAAAGGCCCCGGCAATCTGCCGGGGCCTTTCTCTTTGGCTGTTGCTCCACGCACGCTTCTCTGCGTGGAGCAACAGCCGGTAACGGGATCAAAGATCGGCAGATTGGAATGCCCAAATAAATCCCCGAAAAGACTTGTGCTCGGCCTCGATCTATGCAAAGATGACAGTCATGGGAACCACCCACACCACCCAGCCGGTAATCACTCCGGCCGCCCCATTGGACCGCAACAAGTACGCCGAACTTCAGGGCAACGCTTGGTGGATCTTGCAGATCCAAGACCAACAGAAGAGCACCTCGGAAAAGTTGGGGAATCTCTACTCGGCCATAGCGATGGTCTGCCAGATGCAGACGATGCTCACTCGAGAATGCTCCCGGCTTCTCGCAGAAGAAGCCGAGGACATGAGTCCCACCGAGCGGGCGATCTACGCCATGCTCAACAAGTTCTGACCGGTTCCGCCGCCGGTTCAGATGAAAGGCCCCGGGTTCCGCCGCCCGGGGCCTTTCTCGTTCTCGCTGTCGCTCAAGATTTGCTGCGCAAATCTTGAGCGACAGCCATTGACGGATTGCGTATTTGTTCGTCTGGAATGTATGCCCGAGACTTGACTCGGATGCGGTGCCGGGTGTAAGGTTTGCCCATGACAAACACCACGGAAACACACTCAGATGCAACGCTCGCAATCATCGCCAACGCTGGCCCGGCTCATGATCGTGCGGCTTGGTTGATCGAAGCCTTCACCGAAGATGATAGCGAGAACCATGTCGATAACACTATCGAGTTCTTGGAACGTTACGGTTACTCGGCAGAGTTTACCCGTTCCGTTTACATGACTCGAGGTGAGAAAACTATTCTCGTGACTGGCCACAACAACGGGGCTATTCTTGTGATGGTGAATCCCCTCGCCCTTGTCCCCGTTTTGATTGTCAACCGGCAGACGGGTGAAGTTCGCATTTGGCAGTAACTCGCCCCGAAGATCGCAAAGGCTCCCGGCTTCCCCTTGCCGGGAGCCTTTGTCGTTTACGCTGTCGCTCAACTTTTGCTGCGCAAAAGTTGAGCGACAGCCATCTTTGGGATGCACGTTTGGCACGCTGGAATGTATGCCCGGTACTTGACAGCGCTATGCCGCAGGCGTAAGGTTTAGGTATTCCCTACTTTGGAGGTTCAGTTATGTCGGAAACTTTCACTTTCACCCTCTGCCCCGTCTGCGGCGTCATTCTTGATGACGGCCGAGCGAATAGCGATCACGACTTCCCCGTCGCCCGCTTCGAGCACACTTTCTGCGTTGACTCCGGTATCGTGACTCGCGATGTAGACGGCGAAGTCATGTGGTTTGTCAACGTGTACGAGGTGGACCGCTGCTACGGCGGGCCGGAGGAAGGCGGCTGGTATTACGATGCGGGCCAGCTTCTCGCGACGTATGCCGTTTCCGGCCAATACGGTGATGCCCAAGCCCTTCGCGAGCGCCTTCGCAATGACGAGTGGGCGAACATCGGCCACGCCAGTTCCGTCGCCTACCGTGGCGGACAGTTTGAGTTGGAAATCACTCGCGGCGCTCCCGCCCCGGCGTTCTACCCCGAAGGCATCCCACACTACGAGTGAGCGAAGCCGAGCGCTGGCCCTACAAGGCTGGCGCTCGATTTCTGCTGCGCAGAAATCGAGCGCCAGCGTTTGCTTGCTTGCGTCTTTGCCTAACTTGAACGTGTGCCCGAAATACTTGTGCGAGGGCTCGAGGTGTAGTAGGGTTTCTATGTCGGCAGGAACCACCTGCCCAACCGTTAGGGGAAATCATGTCAGTTATTTTCAAGGATTGTTCACCTTTCACACCTCGCGTTTTCATTAGTGCGCTGCCTCATGGAATCTCTCAGTTGTGTTCAAAGTTGCGGGCGATTGCAGCGGCAGCGTCGAATAATGGAATGGTTGTTCACCCGAACACTTCACTTCAATATCACCTGACAGGCGATGATGACATTGTTGCAGAGGAAACGCTTGTCTTGAGTTGGAGTGGAGACGACAAGCCTTCGGTGTACGTTTTTTTTCTTGACGGATCACCCGTCGAACACTTCACCACCAAAATCTTCGGACGATGGACAACTTTCCCGTTCCATATGGTTGATATGTATACCGCCAAAGGATCGAAGCCGGAAGGTTGGGAGTCGTGGGCAGAATCCAACCTCGCACAAATGCGAACTGACGAGCAGCGTGAAGAGTTCAATCTTCTCTGCGACATTTACGAAGATACCGGGTACTACGATTTCCCCCCGGCAGCGATCAGTCGCCAAGAGGAACTCGGTTACGCCTTGGGCGAATACTGAAGGTTTGGAGCGGCAGCGGGAGACAAGGCTCGCTGTCGCTCCACTTTGGCTGCGCCAAAGTGGAGCGACAGCCATTGTTTGCTTGCGCCTTGCCCGATCTGGAATGCGTGGCCGAATGACTTGCAATCACTTTTGCCACGTAGTACGGTGAGGAAGTCAACCCACCAACCTTTTGGAGACAACAATGGCTATGTACGATGAAGTCACTTACTGGCTAGTGATCTATGCCGGACCTACTCAATACACAAAGCTGCAGTGCAACGACTGGCGTGATGTCAATGAGGCATCGAAGGTTGCCATTGAGATGGGGATTCCCGAAGGGCTGGGAATGTTCGTCATCGAGATCGATCACGACACCGACATCGAGAAGGCGATTCGGTTGGAGATCATCACCCGCTTGTGCGATCTCTTCGGATGGGATAACGTTCTCAGCATGATCTACAGCAACCATCCCGTTCCGTCCATGAACTAACCCTATGCTCCCCGGCTCTTTGGTGAGAGGGTTTAGTACCGCTAACTGCTGGCGGGAAACGCGGGGAAGAATCAGCAGACGAAAGGCTCCCGGCTCCCCCTTGCCGGGAGCCTTTCCCGTTCTCGCTGTCGCTCAACTTTTGCTGCGCAAAAGTTGAGCGACAGCCATTGTTGGCTGCCGCTGTTTGCTGACTGGAATGTATGCCCGGAAACGCTAGGGCCTGCCGTTATCGTTGAGAACGTGCCAAAGCGCCGTGGCCGATGCGAAGCGGCCGATTTCAAAGGCGTTGACGACTCCCCTGTCATCACTCATGAAACCGGCAATGTCAATCAGTGCATCGTATTCGTCAACCGTCAGGTTGATCTTAGTGACCCACTTAGTCCAAGACTTTATTGTCCCCAAGTTGATACCGAGATCAAGAAGTTCGGAGTAGAAGTGGCGTGGAATCTTGTAAGTCTTGGTTTTCATGAGTGCAACACTACTTCATTGCTCTAACCCTTGTCAATACTATCTTCGCTGTCGCTCAACTTTTGCGCAGCAAAAGTTGAGCGACAGCCTCTTAGGGCTATCGCTTGGGCCGGGTGGAATGTGCGCCCGGAAACGGCAAAGGCTCCCCGGCGGCGGAACCGGGGAGCCTTTACGGGTGACGCTGATGCGGTGGCGGTTACCGCGAAGCGCGCACCCGGACCTGCGGAACGCCGGTGTTGGCGTCGTAGTCGATCCGAATCTCGTCGTTGCGAACGTGACGCCAATGCTTGCGGATGATGGCCGACACCGTTGCTCGGCGGGACTTTTCGACGGGGCCGAACGTCGAGGTGAGGCGAGCAGCCTGTCCGGGCTTGAGACTCTTCAGGGTCTTGGCGAGTCCCTCGTCAATCTCAACTTTTCGGCCTCGGGGTGAAACGGTGACTTCTTCTTCGGAGATGATCTCGTCTGACATTGTGGGTTCCCTTTCAGGGTTTGTGCGGTGGGCCTTTCCCTTACCGCTGAGAACAATCTACACCCTGAACGTGATGACTGCACGCTAGAACAGGACTTTTCTCAACTTTTCCCAGATTTCGTTTGTATCAGTCAACAGTTTCTCGAGGTCTGAACTTGACTTGCTGTCGTTCGACGTGCGCTGCGCCCACGTCGAACGACAGCCGTTAAAGGTTTGTTGTTCACCGAAACTTTAGTGATAATTCTAAAAGAAACCCCGCTATAAGAGCGACTTTGGTTTGCCCGAATCCAGCTGGCGCTCAAATGTGCCACAGCACATTTGAGCGCCAGCCTTTGCTAGTTTGTTTATCGCAAGATTTGAGTGCGCGTTTCCGAAGCCCCGGCGAGGGTACTTGCATCGAGGGGCTGGCCGGGTGTATTGTCGGGGCATGGAAACCCCGAAGCCATACAATGAAGTGATCGTATTTATCATCCTAATGATTGTAGGTTTTACTTTGCTTACTCTCGCTACTGTTATCGACAATGGTGGTGTAGAAAAGTATTGCAAAGAAAATCCTTCTCATTGTGAACCCGCTAATTATCCCGGAAAGGTTGTGCAGAAGTGACTGACTTTCAGAAGTTCATGGCAGAAGTTGACGGCATTCTCATTTCAAAGTTGGGGCTTAGTTCTGCCTCTATCGCTGACGCTCCGTGGCGTGATTGGTTTGAGGATGAAATGGAAGTGGAATGTTGTTGTGCTATCGCATTGTATGATTACAATGATGTTCCGTTTGATACATTGGTTTCGATTGGACTTGGAGATTACATCTAATGCCTGACTCAATGGATTGGGTAAAAGCAAGAGTTAGAACTTGCAAAGAATGTGGCCGTGAATCTGATTTCGGTGGATGGCCGGAATGGGAAGAGGGTATTTGTGAAGAATGCGATCCTTCTATTCTTCTCGGCCATGTTCCTTGTAGTGCTTGCGGAGAGTATTATGAGAAAGAATGGATGGCAGTTATCGAAGACATTCTCGATCATTCTTCCAGCAAAATTGTCCATTACACTTGCCTAGTTTGTGTGGGAGACTGAAATGCCTAATTGGTGCTACAACAGCGTCACTATTGACGGTTTCAGATTGGATCTGAAAGAATTTGCAGATAAGGCTGCGGAGAATAGCATTGAGGGAGACCTTTCCCTATTGCGTGCCTTCATTCCTATGCCCGAAGAATACACCACTTTAGAGGGTTACAATAGTGGTGGGTATGAATGGTGCATAAGTAACTGGGGAACAAAGTGGGCGGAATCTTCCATCGAAATGTCTGGAGAAAACTTCGGAGATACTGGGCAGATTGTCTGCCAGTTTGATTCTCCGTGGGCTCCTCCGTTACATGGTTACGATAAAATTTCCGAAATGTTCCCCCGCCTTACTTTCATCCATTTCTGGGATGAACCGGGAATGTGTTTCTGCGGCATTAGAGTCACAAAAAACGGGGAGGAAATTATGATGGAGGAAATCTTCGACAGCAATTATCCTCTCATGAGTTTCGAGGATGAAAACGGGGAAAACGAGTATTACGAAGAAATGGAAAGTGTTCGTGATCGTTTATTCCTCATGGCAAACGATGCAATCAAATCTCTGAAATAAAGGTGAAGCGTTCGCTGGCCCTATCGGGCTGGCGTTCGCATTCGCCCTGCGAATGCGAACGCCAGCCTTTGCTTGCTTGCAGCCTCGTACAACTGGAATGCGTGCCCGGAACGGAAAAAGCCCCGGCCAATGGCCGGGGCTTTTCTGAAACTGCCAAGTGCTACTTGGCAGCCTTGCAGCGGACACACGGCACACCGGTATTCGCATCGTAGTCAATGCGGAGATCGTCCTGCCGAACGTGCCGCCAGTGCTTCCGAATGATTGCGGAAACCGTTGCTCGGCGGGGCTTCTCAACCGAACCGAAAGTGTCGGAAAGTCGAATCGCCTGACCCGGCTTCAACTTGGCGAACTTCGCCGCCATCTCCGGGTTGATCTCAACCTTTCGGCCACGTGGGGAAACCGTGACCTCATCCTCTGAAATAATCTCGTCTGACATTACTACCCCTAACGGGTTCGCCCTGTCGGGCACCTTACCGAATGGGCCAACCCCATCGGTTAGATAGAACGATACACCCATGACTTAGGAAACACAACCTGCAAATGAAACTTTTTTCCCGCCCGGGCGAGGATTCTGGAATCGCCCTCGATACACTTGACTTGCGGTTGTTCCATCGGGGCTTTGCCCGATGGAACAACCGGCTATTGCGGAGGCAAAGTTTGCCCGAACTTTAGTGCAGATGTAAAGACAAGAGTTCTATATTACCCTTATAAGAGACTTTCTAATTTGCCCGAATGCGGGCGTTCCGCAGATTTTTGCGGCATAGCACGCCCGCCAAATCTTATTGTTTATATTTGTGCAAATGTAATGCGTTTTTGTAATCAAAATTGCTCCTTTTTTATTCTTATAAGAAATGTAATCATATGCCCGGGAGTTATTGCTCGAGGATAATCCTAGCGTCCTCTTATTGGCCTCTAGATTGCGTTCTAAGGCCCTCAAATACCTTATGGGTATCCGTATGGCCAAAACTCGAGAAATAGGTTGATTTGACGATCACAGGCAGATATTGGAGATAGATTGTGGACAAAAGATTTCGAGCTCTATTATGCCCATTTTAATAAAAGATTTTTTTTATTGAATTATAAAATGGCGCTTATAAGAGTCTTTTTTATTTGCCCGAATCAACCAAAGAAAAAAATAAATTTTAAAATAGCCCCTATAAGAATCATTTTTATTTGCCCCGATTTGGCAAAAAAAAAGGGAGGCCCGAAGGCCTCCCTCTAATAACAATAAATAAAATTTATTTAAAACACTACAACAAAACCGGGGGGAAGGAAATCATTATCACTTACCCTCTCAATCTCTTCTTTATCAGAAATAAGATTATCTGGAAGATAGGTGAAGGAATAATGAACCTTATCCCATGCCCCGAACTTTTTGCGATAGTGAACCTGAAACATAGGATTCTCTTCAACATCTCCAAGAGAACCATCAGGCCAAATCAAAAGACGCGGGGCAATAGATATTTCAGGATCTTCCTGAGAGACAACCATTTCCTCCCACAAACCCGGAGTTAAACGAGTCTTAACATAATAATATTTTTTCATAGGCTCAAGCCCTTCGCTTTCAATAGGGATATAGAGTTTTTAAAATTACGATAGGAACTAGGTGTATGACTTACCGTCACAAAACCATCATCAACATTTGGGGGGTAGAAAAGAATATGACTATTACTACTCCTCTCAACCCGCCAACCTTGATCTATAGCTTTTTTCACAAGCTTCTTTACCTCTTTATTGGACGAAAACTTATTACTCATAATATTTTTTATTTATTCGCCTATTTTCTTCCTTTCACACTACCGCTGGAGAATATTTGGTAAAATAAACATCAAAAACTGCGCAAAATCGAGCCCATAACAAAAGGCCCCAAACCACGTATCGACTTTTAGTCTTATACATACGGTTGGGATGGTTTTTTGGCTTTGTTTTGAGCGCACGTCGCACAGGTTTTTTGATGTTTTAGTTGTATTCTTGCACTAACATTGGTTTGAATTCGTAGTCGTAGTCCATATCCCACATGATAATGTTTGTATCTTCTGGGAAGGTTATGTATTCGTCTGCTTTGTTGATAGCTTCAAAGTAGTTTTTTGCTTCTACTCTTACTACTGTTGATTCTGTTCTAGTTATGATAACGTCATATTGAGACATAGGGTTTTTATCTTGGCCCCGTTTTTCATTAATCATGAAACTTTCCTTTCAGAATATTTGAGATAATTAACCACTAACCGTGATAATTAACCTAGCTTAAAACCAAGCCATCTTCCTGAAGATAATTAAGAAACATCTCCTTAATACTATCAAGATCATCACTACCATACCCCCAAAAACTTACTGAATGAAGATACTCAAAATTATCCTTATCAACAACAAAAGCAGAAATAACATAATGACCAGTCCCCCGCTTTCTCTCAACCATAAGACTATCAGAACTCATTTCTTGCCCTCACTCTCAAACCGAATAAAACTCCCATCAGTAAACTCGAGCATAAGAGAAGTAACACTCTTAAACTCTCGAGGAGTACCAATATTTCTTAACAAACCCATAATATGATCCTCAGTAACATGACAATAACCATCCTCAAAACACTCTGTATAAGAAACCCAATTCATAAAACCATCCTTTACTTTGGACCCGGATACCATAATCTTTCCACACGATCTTCCCAACCTGAATCCTCAACATAAGTCGGCTCATCATCATAATCATAATCCTCAACCTCATCATCATCAAAATCAGCAGGATCATAACCACCATCGGGAATATTAGGCAAACCCATAAAACTTACTCCTTACTCGAAATCGTGACCGATTTGACGATAATTACCACGGCAACTCCATTTGATAATAACCCGAAGAAGAACGCTCAATGATAGCCTTAGTAATAGCCTCATGATTACAATCACCAAATTCATCACTCAACATCTGATGATCAGAAGGAGAGACATTATACTTCTTAATAGCCTTACGCTCAGCGACACTCAATTCGCCATACCATTCATCATATACAAGATTCATATCAATTCTCCCTCGGGTAGCACTTATAAGTAGAAACAGCACCATTAGAATACTTCACAGTAATCTCCTCAATCTCACCATAATTGGCATCATCAAGAATTCCCTTCATTTCATCCTCAATATGAGGAGCCAAAGGAAGCTCCAAATGAATATTTCGATTATTACCGTTTACAACTGTCCACACAAAATTACTCATCATCTTCTCTTTCTTCTCCAATTTCAATCAAATCCCACTCTGAATAGAAGCCAATAACTCGCCACTCAAGATCAAAATTACCCACCTCCATCAAATCGGCAAGATCTTCTTCACTCTCAGCCTCAACAATAGTTCTGGCTTCAGATACTTCTTGATAAATAACTTCATATTTATTCATACTGTCAAATATCCTATTCCATCTTGATAGTCAACTTTGTAGCCTAATCTAATTAATTCATTCAACTCATCATAGATATCAATCTCATAATCGTCATGACATCCCCATTTACGACTGGGAATATTATTGGCAATCTCTCCAGCCTTAACAATAGCCTCATCTTCATTCTCTGCCTCAACCACAATAGTTGTAGAATCAGAGCGAGTAACATCTACAGCATACTTTTTCATCAATGCCCCGCTTGAAGATTACGCTGAGCAATTTCTTCTTTTCTAGCCTTAAGGAAGAAGTTGACCATATCACGTTTAGCCCAAGACCAAGCAATAGGATCATCCTGATGAGTAAGTTTATCAGCAGTAACCTGTCCAATGCTAAGCATTTCAATAGCATCATCATCAAATTGATTATCATAGCGATTCTTAATCAATTGTTCAACTGGAACTGAATTGTCATAATCATCAGGATCAGGAAGTTCAAAACCAAGCTTAGATATAATATCGCCGGCGATACAATGAGCGTATTCAATATATTCATCTGTATAGACACACTCACCACTATCAGAAATTGGATTCTGACAATCGTCAGGAACAAAATCTAGCATCTTATAGATATCATCAATAGTAATAACCTTATCCATTACTTCCTCATTTCATCAGCAATAATTGAGACTGAACTAATAATGTCAAAAGAATCTGTGGGATCATCTCCCCAAGACCAACCAGCAGTAAATACAACCATACAATCATTAACATAAATAATGCCGATATCTCGAGCGTGAAGCTTAACTTCATCAAATGCTTCAATAAGATTAAGCAATACAACTCTCATGTCAGACTCATCTTCATCTTCATAACTATCATAATAGATATGATCGACAAGACGATCAATGACATCATTCGAAGCATTGTTGATAAAGAACTTCATGTCATGGATAAAGGTAGCAAAATCGCTACCAATATCCACATGAGTATAAACAAAGTCAGCACCCATAATTACTTCTTCACCAACTTCTTCCAAAACTTCTTGCTCTGCATAGAATCAACAGTCTTAGTCAATTGGCTAATAGCAATAGCCTGACTATTGATAGTAGTATTCATTTCCTCAAGGCGATTCTTCAAATCTTCATCAATAGCCTTTTCAATCTTCATCTCAACAAGATCAGCAAATTGCGAACCTTCCATCAATGTATCTGAAATATCACCAGCAAGGTAAGTGGCAATCTCATCAAGATTGTTATCACGAATCTTATCGTGAATGGCATCTGAAATATCATCCCAGTCGATATTGTCAGCAACAACCTGAGCAACATCATCTTTGTCAATCTCTTCAGCAATATCTGAAGCGAAACTTGAATTCTCGAAAATTGCTTCTTTCACAATTCGGGAAATAGTGTCATTCATATCATCATCATCAAAACGGATAACAGCTTCAAAAGTCATTTTAATTTCCTTATCTATTGTTGTTTAATTACTCGGATGCCATACCACAAAAAAACCAACCACCACTACGCAACTCAATAGCAATAGCATCTTGCCATTTATCATTGAAAAGATCAGCGAATAGCTTTGCTCTAGCCTCTCCTCCAACAATTTCAACTAATCTAGGAGTTGGGGAAATATAAGAGCTAAGAAGTTCTTCATAAACTTCATAAGCCTCATCATCACTTAACTTCCTATCGAAGTCCATAACAATATATCCGGGCTTTTCACAAATAGTTCCGGTATATCCGCTATGACCATGCCAATAATAAGCATCTTCGACAGCATTATGAAATGCCTCAGAAACACTCTTACCTTCAAAATCACAATAAAAGTCAACTGCACCCATTACATCTTATCCTTTCCGAAATCGAAATCGGAGAAACAAACTGCACAAATACGAAAGCCTTCATACTTATAGATAGGAGTATCGTAATCACAAGGCTCACAATAATCCCAATCCCAATTTTTATGATGCTCTTTCACATAATCAAAAACGTAAGCATCTCCACCAACTTCATATAGATTTGTCAATATCTGACCCAATTCATCATCATACTTTGGAATCACAAAACTATATTCAGTCATGGGGCCTCATTAGCCACAACACTAAGCAAAATATCATCCAAAGGATCAACATCAACTTCTTCACCATACTCTTCCCACGAAGCCAAAACGTCATCAAAAGAATTTGCATATACTTTGTAAGTAACATATCTAATCTTTTTGACAGTTACATGGTAAACCTGCTCTTTACTTTGCATTATTAACCCTTCGAGGCTCGCATTGTCGTGATAAATGCCCAGCAATCAATAGTCGAACTATCAATCATATTGTTATCAACATCGAACGACATATAACCGAAATCAAGTTGATATCCATTAATAATCCACTTGTGATTCCTCTGAATAATCTGGTGATAATTACCAACCTTGATAAGACAATCATTAATTCTTTTCTTAGTAGTGACAGTAAAATAACCTCCATTGTTGAAGAAATATGTACCATCTTCTCGAATACCAAAGACTACAGTATTATGATATTGAACACCGTAAATCTCTTGATCAAAAGCATCAGTAGTTTTAACTACATAAGTAGCATGACTCAAATGACGATAAGTACCACTCCTTCCTTGCTCGATAAAACTTTTCAACTCTTCACGGTAATCTTTAGAATTCACGATAACTCCAATACAAGCTGTCCATTTTCTTCATTACGTCGATTGATACGGCGAGCCTTAGAACTAGGATTAATCTCTTCCCATTCAGACCAAAAAGCATTTGCTTCTTCATCTTCACGATCATCTAGCCACAAATCATAAATAGCTTCTTGAATGTCTTTCTCATCATAACAAGGAGTACCATCATCATGATAATTGACAATCCAACAATCATTGTTGCAAAGCCAAGATTGAACCATATCACCAAATCCATCTTGCATTACACACTTCTGACCGAAGGGAATCCAAGAACAATTAGCCATATCTTCAATATCAGAATTAGTCGCAAGCCATTGACGTTCTGAAAGATCGTTCTCATCAAGAACCGGATACTCTTCAGAAAGATAAAGAGCAATATCAGCAACATACTTAAAGTAATCAGTGATATCTTCATCAGTAATACTATCGTGAGGAATAGACTTATGAAGAATCTTTACACACAATTGATCAGCATGACCAACTAGCCAATGACCAAGACCAACTTCTTGAAAATTCTCATCATAAATCTCATCACCGAAATGATGTTTAATATCAGCAATTGCTGCATCCCAATTCGAAAGATCAACAAGAGCAGAATCACGATGCTTATTGATACCGGCAAAGCCCCAAGTATCAAACATTTCTTCAAAACCAAACCAACCAAAATCTGAAGGTTTAGTCAAAGCTTGCTTTGCATACTTAACATAATCAGTCATCACTACTCTCCTCGTTATCGAAAGATACATAAGAACCATATTGATCAATCTGACTAATGATCTGAGAATAAATATCCATTATCTGACCATCATCTTCTGACTCGATCTCATAGGCAAATTGACACAATCGAGCCAATAAAAAAGCGCCTGACAAATCTGTATCAATAGTAATTGATACAGGAGTATCAATATCTTCGGCACTAAACTCAATTCCATCCGGCATAACAACTCCTAACTAAATTTTGTTTTTAAGATAAATAAGAGCGAAGTCCATCTTCTGATTCATCTCATCCATTAAATCAAAGATAGCCTTGAGGCAGATAATCATAGACATCTCGATATCATCTATCTCTTCAAGTTGAGCAAAAGGAAATTCAGCCATCAATATCTTCCTTAATTGCGTAATCAAAGTTACGCTTTTGTTCACGAATAAAGTTTTCGACAATGCGCTTACGGAAAGACGCATCAGTATCTTTGCTTACATTTGTACGCAAACCGATATGGCTATGAACATCTTCAGGAGTAATCGGAACAGAAATCTTTTTGCTATCTTTCCAATATGAAAGCATAGTTCCGAACAACTTTTCATACATAGCAACTCGAGAATAAAAATCTGAAGCATTATCCTCAGTAATACCACCATAACCAACACCCATCGTAAGCCAAATCAAAGATTCAGTTACAGGGTTAAGCTTATCATTACCTTCATCATCTTTTTCCCAACAAAGTTGGTCTTGATTCTTGATCTTTGTGAGATCCCAATTCAATGACATATCATTTTACCTTTCAGAGTGACTCGTACATTAGAACTTCAACCCAACGATTATCGATATACTTTTCGATAGTTACTGCATTATCATAAGGCATACCGTCATAAGTATCACAACGGCAAAGCCATACTTTAAATACACCATCATTAATTTTAAGATCATCAGTATGACCTACTTGAATAGTTTCCAAACTTTCTAGAAACTCAAACGTGAGATTTAGATACTTATCTGGAATCTCAACTTCAATGAGCACTTCTTGCTCCATTAGATAATCCTTTCGAAAGGGAACAACTTGCTACCAACAACTGCATTAACAGCCTTACCAACACTTTCAGCGCAAACAATACCGAAAAATGTTTCACGATTAACTGAGGAATAATGATACTCAGCACCTGTTTTGAAACGAATAAGCATCGTTTTACTATCAAAAGAATATGCAACAGTTTCGACATTTTGAGAATCGTAAATATCACAAACACGATCAAACAAAACTTTACTCACAACAGTCTCCTTAAATTAAACCGAAAACTCGACAATTAATACGACGGCCAGTATTGAGAATTGCAATAGCGTTACTATGACCATAACCGTCAACGCAATAATCAATATCAACAATCTCACCGATACGAAACATATTCTTGCCACGAACAGTCTTGCCAATAAGAAAATCGAAATCTCGAGTTTCATGATTATAGGAAAGCTTGATGTTATCAATACCTTCGATGTAATTATCTACACCTACATTTCTCATAACAACTAACCCTATCTATTAGGCTAACGGGGGACTTATATGTCCCCCTAGTCTATCGGCGGTTTTCTGTAAAACATCAGGTTGAACCAAGAAATATTAGATATCAAACAATGGCTCGAGATCGGAGTTGGAGTTAGATGTGCCACCGACTTTTAGATTGATAACTACATCAAATTGAATACGCATTTACTCTCCATCATACCAAGCATAAAGCTTTTCATCAGATGTATCATATTTATCAAAAGAATCGTCAATAACATCAGACTTATTTACAACAACTAAATCTCCATGACGCTCTCCATGCTGAACTTTAATTAAAACCTCATCCTCATCAATACTATTTACAATTCCAGTTTTGGGGATGGGATCATCATCAAGATAAAATTCAACAACTTTTTGTGGGTAAATATTCATAGTCATAGTATATCAGTATTCGAACACCGATGAGCAGACACAAGTTCGGACAGTATAGTTACACCTACGACAAACACAATTGCAGTCGCAAGTATCTTCATACTCATTGCATTCTTCGCAAATATTTTCATCTTCTTCTTCGTCTTCAGCAATAAAGACAATACGCATTTCGCTAATACGATCACCTTCATAAGTAACATAAACAGGATATAAACCATCACCCCATCCTGTAGAACAAACAGCGCCGGAACTCATATCTAAAATGCCGGCTTTTTTATCTGAAAGAGTAGCCTGAGCAGCACCGAGATAATTAAACTTGCCTTCAAAGGAAGATAGATCTCTAAAGTCTGCAGGAGATTCACTTTTACTCCACATACTATCGATATAGCAAGGATCACATAACATCATCTGACCCGAATCTACACTGATATGGCCAATCAATTTTTCAGTCATTGCTCAATCCTCAAAGTAATAGTTTTGGTAGGGGATATCATCAACAAAAATACTAAACTCAACCATATTTCTTTCATCTTTGCAATTACTCAAAAGCTCCTCTCGAATAAGATTTTCGATAGTGCGATCAAAGGCCACATTATCAATAACAATATCTTCCGGGATTGACTCAATCTTGCTATCATCAATATCCACGTGAATAAACATGGGAATAGAAAAACTGGCCATATCAATAACCATCCACAACATAAGCACTAGAAAAATCGAGAAACTCTACGGGAATATGGACATGATTATTAAACAGGGGAATCTGCTCACGAACCCTTTTCTCAATAGTGCTCTCGAAATTAAACATAGTGAGACTATCAAATTCCTCGGGAGTCATTTTAATAGTTACAGTAGTAGGAACTTCAACATAATACATAGTAGCCTTAGAATTAATCATTTTCAATTTCCTCAGGATTAAACACTTCACCAGCAAAAACAATTTCAACACTCTCTTCTAGAAGCATATCCCAATTCCAATCGGAAGGCTTAGAAGAAAGTTCTGTATCAAACTCAACACGCAAAGTTACATACTGAGCTTTAACGCTCATAATCACTCATCCTTATCTGAATCGAAAACATCACTGGCAAAAATAACTTCAATATCATCACCTGCAAGTGTAGTCCAATCCCAAACAGCAGGAGCATCATGCCATTCTTCATCAAACGTAACTTCAATAACAACATACTGGCTCTTCATAATAATAACCTTTCTTAGTTAAATGGATTAGTCCATGTTTCATACTGACGCAAAGTAATCTGACCACTCTTACACAAAGAGTCAGTATAATCATTCCACGCAGTTCTAATAGCAACTACATCTGTTTTTCCAAACCACTTAATAACACCGGGCAAAATAAAAGCCCGAAAATCAGCAACTGCTGTATTCTTTGTCATTTTTTACTTCCTTATTATAAGCATCAAATTCATTATTAATGGCAGCTAAAGCAAACTTTAAGGCATCCTTAAAACCTTGCTCATATCCAGTACGATAATCTTTCTGTCTTAACTTTTTACCCATAGATATCTCCAAGAAGTTTTTCGGCATCAACAAATACACTTTTATCTTCACGGACATTATCAACGTATTCAGTCCAACTAATACGATAACCGGCAGCATAAGCATAATCAGAAACCCAAGCAACCATCTGTTCTAGAGCATCTTTAAAACTATCTGCCTCGAAAGTATTACTTAGAGAAACAGTATATTCATCCATCACCCGTACACCAAATTTCCAAACAAAGCATATTGAATAATACAATCAGCATCAGAAGCATCATAATCCTCAAGAAGATAAGAGACATTCTTACCATGACGATCACAATAAACTTCAAACCCACGAAGAAAAGATGCGAGATTTAAATGATATTCAGTAGGATTACCATCATCATCAACTTCTTCAGAATCAACAAGAGTCAAATCATAACCACGGGTTAAACATTGACTTGCATATTCAACATCTGAAGGCCAAACATTACATCTAGGAAAAGCTCTAGAACACCAGTAATTAATACCACCAGCAAAAGCGCAATCGACAATATCATCGACATCCTGAACAGTAATATTTACTTCAGTTTTAATCTGGCCGATAACCTTAGTGCCATCGAAAATATCTTCGACACTAGAAAGACTATCGTCATGCTGATCAACAACTTTATAAGTATAAGTAGTCATACCAATTCCCATCCATCTTCCTCATTGTAATAAACATAGATCTCATCAGCACAACCACATCCACAACTAAAACCAGCTTCCCAATGATCTTTATCCCAAACAGGCTCAAAATAACTTGCGCCATAGCAATATGGAGTACCGCAATATTTACCTGCGGGGATATCTTCAAACTCTCCAAGAAAATCTGGACAATCAAAAGCAGGTTTATCATTCATCACTTGACTGCTCATTTTTAATAATCTCCTCATGTTTATCGACATTCTCGTCAATCTTACGAAACTTAGAGCCAGCAGGATTAGAAAAATATTCACCAATAGGGCCGGAACCTTCACCAGCACCATACTCAAATACTCGCAAATACCAATTGCTAATATTTACACCATATTGATTTTCAATAATCCTAGCCGCTTTCCTAGCCGCTTCTTCAACAGAAAGTGCTTCTGAAATCTGAACCGGAAGTCTAGCTTCTACAACATAATAATTATCATTAGCCATGCCCACATCCAATCTGACCACAAGATCCACAAAAATCATTGACATCAATAACAGTCAATTCTGAAATCTCGAATCTAAACATTCTATCATCTCCGATCATATAGCATTCTACAACAGAGTCGGAAATAACTTCAACTTCTTCCCAGCCAAAAAATACCTCACCAGAATCATCTGACTCAATATATTCGACGTACTCTTCTTTCACATCTTTAGCCCAATTGTCAACCCAAAAGGCAACGCCTTTGTAATCATCGGTGGTTACGTATTGGCCAAAGTCAACTTCTTCTAAAACCACAATCTCTCCATTCACAATAAAGCCAGAAGAAATACTCCCGGAATCAATAGCACTAAGATAAAGATACTGCCAAATAAGGCAGCTAATCCTACTAAGCAGAAAAGAACAAAACTTAGTCCGATTAAAAGTCTAATAGCATCAATCAATATTTCTATCCTTTATGACTACCTTAAGGTAGGCTCATTATTTACCTCCATACATTTGCATAAGAAGCTTACCGATATGATTATCGGCAACACTACGAAATTGTGTATCTGAATCATCAAATCCACTATCAATATGATCATATTCATGAATCATAGTACCAACAAGAGTATGCATATCACAAAAAGCGCGAACTGAAAGATAAACATTTCTCTCTTTCATATTTGCAACACCATAAATGCTATTCTGCTCACCTTGAGGAATAAAAACTTTTGTCTCATTTACGATATCACTGTAATCTTTTGTATAAAGATCAACAATAGCAAGTGCTTCATCAAACATTCGTTTCATATAACTTTCAGGTTCAACAAAATCATAATTAATGTCATCACCCAAAACAGAAGAAGCACAAGGAACGCCAACTTTTTCTAAAATCTTATACATAAACTCGCTTTTGACTTCAATAACTTTATGATTTCTCATAGCAAATTGAGACTTAAACTTCATCAACTCACTAGAAACAGCAATGCTATCACCATAAAGTTCAGCCCAAGCGGCATGGAAAGCAGAAAATTGGGTTTCATAGAAATAAGTTTCAACATGAAATGTATTAATTGACCATTCCCAACGATCAACATTGGCTTTTTGAATCAAAATCTTTGCAATACTGATATCCGTATCATCACTAGAAACAAGATTCGCAAACATAGCAGTAACTCTTGCGCCAATGTCATAAGTATTTCGAACACGTCGCTCTTCATTCAAAGTGATATTGTAAAATTCGTAATCAAAGATTGGGATCTTATTACTATCTTTATCAGTATGAACAAGGACACCTTTGTAGAAAAAATTGGCCTCATTGTCATGAGGAATAAAAATCTTACTCTTGTTATCAAAAACTTTAATTGGAGAGCGTTCAATAGAGAAATACTTATTGAAATCTGAAATAATTTGCAGCAACTCTTCAGACGCAGTTAAATAAACAGCGAAAATACCGGACTCAAACTTAACTTCATCGACAACTTCAATACTATACTCATTACCGCAAGAAGTAAACTCGTCAAGAGCATTAGAAAAAGCTTCACGAAAAATTTGAAACTCAGAATCCCAAGATAAAACACCAGCATCAATGGTAAAAGAAGATGGCTTCATTACTTCATCATTATAAAGATAATAAATACAATCAATCCCACCTTCTTGTTTTACAACATACTGCATCTTGTATTCACCAAGATCATCTTCACCAACATTAATCCATTCCCAACCATTACGTAATGCAGCAATTGGAGCAAACTTTGAACCCGAACCGAATTGCCCAATTGTAACATCATCATCACGCTTAGTAGAAAGACCTAACTTTTCCAAATACAAGCGATTTACTTTGTCAGCCTTATTAGAGATTCTAATGTAAGACATTTGCACTAACTCTTTCTGTTAATAATTGTGCATGGAAATTACTACAGGAGTAGTATACCGGCATAATGTTGTAAAACCTCACGTTGAACCGGTTTTTTCAGATAATCTTTTTTGGGTCAGAGAAAAGTTCTCGAGGTTAGATTTCTCGAGTTTGAGTCGAACTCTAATATAAAAGAAAAAGTTAAAGAATAATTGTTCATAAAAAAAGACATGAAAAAACCTCGAGCAATATTTGCTCGAGGTTATCTCAAAAAAACTATGGAAACAAATTATCTTTTAGATTGCGGCAGCCAAACATGGGAGTAACGTTTGGCGAATTTTAACGCACATTTTTTGATGCCCCAATCTTAGCTGATTATTTTTGGAAAAAGCATTCCAAATGTAAAGGCCTTATAAGGCCCTGTTTTTATTTGCCCGGATTGCTGGCAACAGGGCCTTATAAGGCCAATTTTTATTTGCCCGAATCATCTCCAGCCAAATTTGCGTGTACAACCCGGCCAAGCGCCCCACCCAGAACTAGCGAGAACTTTTTCTGCAACAACTATCTGCTGCTCTCTAGAGGCTTCCCAAGGATGCGGAGCGAACTCTCCACCACCAAAAGAAAGCCAAGTGGAATAGCTTTTCTGGTGCATAAACTGCAAACCACCACCAAAACCATTACCAGTATTTGTAGCCCAATTTCCCCCAGATTCGCACTGAGCTAGCTGATCCCATCTAGAACCATCGCCCGGAGCGTAATTAGGCTCAACAACAGGCTCAGGAGGCTCAGGGGCGACATAAACCGTTGTTGTCGTCGTATTTAAAAACGACAAATCAATCGTAGTTGTAGTGGTAGTAGTTTCAACCACTGGCTCCACAACAACTTCTGCAACCTGCACTTCTTCTTCTACAACAAAAGCCTTGTCACTTCCATCAGACTCTCCAAAAGCTGCCTGCTGGGTAACAAAGCCACAAACCAAAACTACAAAAATAACAATACCAATGATAACCTTATTCTTACTCATTATATCCTCAATTCTACAGTCCACACTCTACAAAGGAAATGGCTGAATAAGGGATAAAAACAACATCTCTTATCCTGACCCTCTGATCATCGCCCATCTCTGTAGTCACAAACACGCCATCATTATTGACAACTCGGATATACCCTTTGCATACCTTGTCTGTGAGGTGGAGGTTTATATTGACAAACTCCATTTTATTTTGAAGTTCTACGAAGTATTCGATTTTAGTATTCCACATAGTCAAATACCTCGGCTATCTATTATATCAAATAGATCTTTCTATTTCCATATTTCTGAAAATAAATTGTCGTATGTCTAGACAAAAGTCTTGAACTTCACTCGAATCTACAAGAGATCTGCCCGAAACTTCTGCTAAAAATCCATCAATAATGGAGAAAAGCTCCCCGCAGAACTCTGCGGGGAGCTCAACTCCTTTTTGTTCAGTCAAAATCAATCCTGAACCTTCTCTTCATCAGGGCTAATGCCTACGAAGTAAAGATCGCCAACCTCAAGATTATCCTCATGCTTACGGAAAACAATCTTGACCTTCAAGCCCATATGCTGCGCTGCCTGACGGATACGCTGCTGAAGGGCGTTATACTTGTTTCCCGACTCAACGTCGCGAATCACCTGCGTATCAAGAGTGCTAAGCGCCTCCTGAATCTGCTTGCGCTCCTCTGACGGACGGCCACCGCCACGTCGAACCGGGGGAAGGCTTTCAGTAGTTTGGATATCGAGCATCTTACTCTCCTAGTATTTACTATGTATTCCGGCGGCTTCATGCCACCTGCAGACACTATATCGGCTCCTAAGCGAGAACCTACCTGAATTCTAAATTTTTTTTCTGGCGCAACAAAGAGGATGAAATCTATGCGCTCTGCTTATCAGGGCGAACTTTGCGCACACTCTTAATGTCCACAATTTTACCCTTCTTAAAGAAGTGCCCACCCCAGACTCCATATGTCTCTTTGTGATTCCTAGCATCCTCAAGACACTTTTCCTTTACGGGGCAAGACGCACAAATTTTAATAACTTCGCGCCTCTCCTTCACACTAATATTCTCGAAGCCCTCAAAGAACATATAAGTGGGAACTGAATTGGCACGACAGCTAGCCATCTTCAAGTCTAAACTATTCAAAATATTATCCTTAAATTAAATCAAGCCATTCGGCTATCTCTTCCGGAATTTCTTTCTCTCTATTCTCCTGTCTTTTATGACCGAGAATAAATTCTGTAGCAGAGTCATCGGACTCATTCATTATCTCATAATCAACCTCACTTAAAATTTCGATATCAATTTCAAAATCAGAGGAGAGATTTGATATGCACATATAAGCCGCACCCGCAACTGAGTCGGCCAAGTCTTTGGAGCCAGTAGTGGGATGATCGACCTTCGTATTGTTGATCAATTTGAGCTTCAAAAGCTCATCTTCAACAAGAATTTCATTCCAATATCCACGCATTCTACCATCATAAATTGCCGTGGAGAGCGTATCGTAGTCTTTCTTAGCGACAGTATGCAGATCGGCATTAATATTCATAGACCTCAAAGACTGGATCATATCGGCGCTGTTCCATTGATCAAATGTCACGGAAACAACCGTGAAGCGCTTTGTAAGGTCTGTAATTGTCGCTCTGATGGACGCAAATGGGATTTCCGAGTTATCCTCCGCTTTCCAGCTTTGGATGTAATCCATCTCAATAATAGGCAGATTTTCGACACCGCCCATAGTTTTGATCTGCTTGAAGCCCGGAGAGTGAACCATGCAAATAGCGGCACGATCTCGCTTTAGCCCTAAGTCAACATGAATGTATCGTGGGTGAGTATCAGCGCCTAAGAACCAATCTTTATAGCGCCCTTCTTCGTCCATAGGGTTCTGCTTAAATCTAAACGCAGCACGAACTGACTCGGGGTCACGGAAATAAGCATCAACCATCTCGGGAGGTTCGCACATAAATCTGGCGCGCGCCATAATCGGATCACGTCGAAACTCGTTTTCAAACTCTTCACGATGACGCGTAGGATTGACATCCCAAGTCGCAGCCTTAAGGCACCAAGAAGTTGCCTCTCGATATCCACCACGATTCCCCGACTTCTCATCAAGCATAACTCCGCCCTGCTCAAGAAGATCATCAATAACAGACTTATAACGCTGCTGAATGAAGTCACCTTTGAATCGAGGGAAAGAAAGTAGCACAACTTTTCCCACACTTGGGAATCGCGATGTAATAGAGGCTCTAGCCATTTCATAAATTTCAGATGCAGAGCCCTTATTTCGAAGCTGCCCCTTAAGCTCAACATCGGTCTTGAAGGCAGAGATTTCATCTAGAACAACAATAAGAACTTCATATCCCTCCCAGCCCTCAGCCTCAGAGTGACCCGAAAACATTCGGACAGGACGACTAAACCAAAAAATTTCCTGAACTCGAGGTTCAAAGCCAACTTCACTAGCCCAAGGGCTAGACAGCAAAAGATTCTTGAGAGGATCGAAAAAGACCTGCTGAGCCTGCTTTGCGTTTACAGCTAAGTTAACCAAGTCGATATATACACCGGAAGCTTTGCCGAAATACTCAAGAGGATCGCGAAGGCAATGAAGAAGATAGCTGATATAAGCAAGCGAAACTCTAGAGACATGATCTTTCCCTGATCCCTTACCAAGCTGGCAAATAACTTCATTGACTGTATAATTTTCATACCACCACAGCCCCTTCTCTTCCCCATGAAGCTGGACAAGGGTTTCAGGTTTGAATATCTGCGTGATCCTTCTACCGATCTCAAGTTGGATCTCACTCAAGGGCGGAAGCCCAAGATAGTGTTTGTCAGTAACAAATCTATCCAAAGGAATAGGGTCTTCATCAAGATCCTCGTTTTTGAGGAGCTTGTCGAAATCATTAAACTCTAAATTTGTTCCAAAAAATTCATCAGCCATCTACTTCTTCTTTCCAATCCATCTAATCACAGACCCAACCAAACCAATAGGATCATACCGGCGCAAAAAATTTGGCGCCGCAAGGTGCTTAACTAAAACCAAAATAGCAAACCATATAGGCCAGCGGACAATAGGATGCTCAACTCCACGCCAGCAGCCATCAGAAAAAGTCTCATAACGCTTATCAGAATTTTTCGACTTATTATAATCATTCAACGCTATAGCAATGACATCATAAATAAAAATATAGAGTCCGAGGATAGCCCAAGCTGTAGTGGACCTCTTCGGGAAATTATTCAATAACTTCCGCATCTTCAAAATCCAAAGTCTCTTCGGCTTCCTGCGGAGATTCAAATCCCCCATCATTCATCATAGAGAAAGCCTCACGAAGCATCGGGCGAGCCTTCTCTTTGCAAGAATCGCAGTTGGCGACAACATCGCGAATGACTTTGGAGATAATCTGGTTGACAGTCTCTGCCTTCTGCATTCGCGCAATGTATTCCCCGTCAGTCTTGGCTGTGCCCATAAGCTGATGCAGCTGGGCCTTCTTCGTTGCAATATCTAAGCATAACTTCAGAGCTTGGTTTCTAGCCGAAACCATGCCCTCTCTAGTAGCAATCTCTACAGTCTCCCAAGCTTCTTTCGATATTTCATCAAACTCAGCAAGAGCCTTGATGGTATTAAACTGAACTTTCTCAAGAAAATATGGGTCATCTTCCGCCTGATTCTCAAGGAAAACTTTGTATTGAGAAATATACTCACGGACTGTTGGTGCGGAAATACTCTCGAGCTCAGCGATATCCGAATTAGAGTAGCCTTTTAAGTGGAGTAGGCCAACCTGCTCCACTTTCTTAGCTTTATCAAAAATTGTATCCGGCTGCTCTATCTCGTTAGGCATATCACAATTATACCATAATAACTATGGTGCTTAATCAACCATATCAAAGTCGTCAATAATCTCAATGTCATCCTGAACCTTCTTAGGACGACCACGCGTTCCATTTGAAGCTCTGCGGTTTACGACAACAGCAGCCTCGGTGTCATCCTCCGGAAGATTGGAGCCAATCTTCTCTAGATTATGGCGAAACTCAGTCGCCAGTATCACCAAGAGCTTTTCGACAAGATCCTTGTCATATGACCCAATGCTGTACTTTGACAGCGTAGACCTAACGCTCTCATAGGACGAGAACTTGATCAGCTCCTTCTCGACAAGCCTAAGCGTTGCTTTTGCTGTATTATCCATCAGTTATAACTCCATACTCTACATACGAGCCCTGCGTGCAGCCACTCGATTTCCACTTTTGTCATATCAGAAAAATTCTTATACTCATGTTCAACTGCGCTCCAATACTGGCAACCAATATGAAGATCCCCAGTCGAAGATCCTATCAGGATGGGTCTTAGCATACCAGATTTCATCGCATCTACAACATGATGACCGCTGACCAAAAAATGCCCAGCGATTATCATTCCATTCAACCTTATATCTTCTAGAAAGTCATAGTACTCTCTAGGATGTCGATATTCAAGCGTAAATAAATAAGCATTTGTGGAGGCTTGGTTTGGATATTTAATATCCACCCAAGCCTCCAAACTGTAGTCATCATCATCTTCACTGTAGAAGATGTAATCACTCATACAGACGAGCCGCAACTTCCACAACGCTCATGATGAGTAAGAGTGAGATTTCCACCGATCTCCATCAAACGCTGACGAATTTCTGGAGTCAATTCTGAATCGTGACTGCCGGTGTAGGTAATCAAGTTTACAATATCATTCATATTCTTGATTTTCTCTCCGGTAATAGTAGCCAAGAAATCAGGACTCACTGCCCAAAAAAGAAGCCTAGTGAAAACCTTATTGGGAAGTTTATACTCAAGAACAATACTACGCAAAACTTTTGAATAATCGTCAACTTTTTCATCAATAAGATGTGTAAAGTTCTCAAAGAGGTCTGGCAGCTTTTCAATGGCAAGATATGAAAAGTCACGAATCTGACGAAGAACATCGCCATGACTTGAGTTAGTTACTCGGAACTTTTTCTTTTCAATCTCATTAATCATGCCGTTAGCACACAATTCTCGCCAGATGTAAGAGTCAATAGATGGATGAACATCCCAAGCATCAGAGAACGTTACTTTAACCCCGCCGAAAAGATTGGAGCCATCGATAGACTCTTTGTATTTATCGGGCAGGATGGAGAAAGAGGTTTTTGTGTCGGAAATCTTTGCATACTTGATGTCGAACTCTTCGCCGGTAGCTTGCTTCACGGCCTCGAACATCTCGATATTTGAGACATATGGAGTATTGGCTCGAACAAAAGATCTAAGCCGTCCGTCCTCAACTAAAGCAGAAAGATGATTATCGCGACTTCCATTCAGAAAATAATTCACTGTGTAGGCAAGAAGATCATCTGGAATCCTTCGAGCGTAAGGGACTGGAATATTTGTCTGCTCTGCAATCTGGCGAAAAGAACCTTCAGTGAGAGCGTAGTCACTTCCTAGAATAGAAACGCTAGGAACTTTGCCGGAAGAAAACTTGACATCTCCCAGCTGGAAAGAAATATGCGAAGTGTTGTCAGAACGAAGTCTGAGCTTATCTTCGAAGGATAAATCTTCTTGAATAATGGTAGTCATTTACGATTCCTTTCATCGCACCAAATAGGATGTCATCATCATACCACGACGACAGCGACTCGCAACCCCTATTTTCTTTTTTTTCTTGCCTTTGCCATAGCCCGCATTCTCTCTTCGCGAGCTCTATCAGGACGCTTGCCCATAGAAGAGGGCTTACGCTTAGACTGGACATTCGCGCCCATCGTCCGCCCCTTACCCCTATACTTGAGGAGATCGTACCGGACCAGCCAGTTATAAAGACCCTGAGGCGATATCTTAACATTATACTTCTTCTCGAGGATTTCGCAAATATCTTTCATATTCATTCTCTTCTGAACATAATGATGATACAGCCAATCCCTCTGCTTATATGGTTCAAGCGCCATCTAAATTCTCCTTATTCACAAGGTCTAGGGAATAGAGACCGATTCCAATAGCATCGCAAATATCGTTATCATTTACGTGATCTATCCCCGAAATCTTTTCATGCACAATATTAATTGTCCTTTGCTTTCGTTCAATAGCAGCCATTTTCTTCGACTCTTTCTCGCCAAACTCTTTAGTCCAAGCATCTTTCTCCGCCTTGCTGACATTTTTGTAGCCAATAAAACTTTTCCAGTTAGCAATTGGAACTTCGAAAACATTGTCGCAAAACTGCAGGCAGGTGCCGATTATATGACCGGAAATTTGAGACAAAACTCTACTTGTCGCAGGGTTCTGGATGTAAATCGGCTGTTCGACAAAAACGCAATCGATCTCATAATAATGAAAGTATTTAATCAAAAAAGAGTAGATAATGTGCATCTTAGTATTCATCGGCATCTTATCGAGCTTAATCTTCGCAACTTCACAAAGAAGAGTTCGATCTTTTGACTGATCAAAAATAGCAATAGCAACAGCAGTAGAAGATGCGTCGATAGCCATAATTACGCAAGGCTTCGGGTCTTTGTGCTTAATGATACGAACGATTTTCATTAATAAGACCAATCCTCTCTCAACTTTGCCTCATCCCATCCCCATGATGACAATCGCGCAATCAAGCGTTCAGTTTTACACGGTTCGCAAATATCTTCCTCATTATATGAGGACAAAATAGTCGAACATTCTTTATTTTTGCATACACGTTTCTTGCTATTCTTGCGCTCTTTTTTTTCGTAATATTTATCTAATACATTTTTATTAGTTACTACTTTTCTACACTCAACGCTACAATAGATAGCATTATGAACCTGTGGCTCAAATGGCTTCCCGCAATACTCGTTAGCGCAAAGTCTCTCCGGCAATTCCATTCATCATGACTCTTTCTTCCTTAAGTCAACTGGAATTCCCTCCTCTTTGTCAGCCCAACAGTGAGTGAAAGCATCACATCTTTGACAGTTTTGCGATGTCTTCTTGTAGGGCCTAGCTGGAAGATTTCCATCCTTAAAGACTTTATATATTCTAGCATACTTATTGAAGGTATTTTCTAGAAATGCATCATCGCGCTTTACAAGTAGTGGCAAGAGCTCGGAATTATTCTTGCTATAGTAAATCAGGAAGCCCGAATCACAGTCGGTTCCATATAGATAAAATTGAAGCTGCCTAAAATGCTCATCCTTAGGCTTATGATAAGCCTTTCGATAAGCAAATCCAGCCTCGTTGATAGATTTGCATTCAACAGGTTTCAGACCATCCCAATCCACCATAAAGTCAATAAAGCCCCTGACAGGAACGGGATCGGTAATATTCAACTCAACCTGAGAATCCCGCAAGATGCCGATGTCTTCGAAAAGAGCACCAACAGCATCCTCAACCCTGTTTCCAAGATCAAAAATACGTCTAGTCTGTCCGAGGATACTTATGTCCTGCTGATAGCCGCGCATCCTATAGACAGCAAATCTGGGGCAAGGATTAGTGTTAGATGGAGCGAAGCTTGCACTCTGCTTCCAAAACGTACCGTTGCTAGCCTCCAGCTTGGCATCAATAGCCTTGATAAGAGAACTCTCTAAGTTGAGAATATCTTCCGGGATTGCTGCGTCAACCTTTTTCGCCGGTTTCTTTTCTACCTTCTTGCTAGTTGTCTTTAAAGTGCCAACAAGTCCTTTCATCGCATACCCGACATTCCGGCTTCAACACGGCCGAGAAGCTTGAGGGTATTGATATTCTCCTCAAGAGCTGTAAACATAACCATCAAAAGATCCTTACGCCTACGTTGAATAATAGACTTATCCGTCGTCTTATAATACTGCGCTCTTGCGCCAATCTTGGTTCTCAATGCGGCAAGCTTTGCTGCTGCAACAAGGGCTTCAGACCCCATCATCGCGTTAGGTCTATCGAGAATCTTTTGAACAATATCCATGCAATCAGAAAATTCTTTATACTCCTCAGAACTCAAAGCTCCGGCCACTTCGTCAAGGTTGACTTCGACATTACCCTCAGACATATCTCTTGCGCTAGATATCGTCATCTTCTACTCTCCTTAATTTATCCAAAAACTCAGGTTCCATCAAAATAGATGCAATCTGCTCGATTGTATTTTCCATAGTCCAATCTCTAAACTCGTAAGCATGAGTAATGCACAGCGGCATTACAGGCATTTCGAAGGGCATTGATAAGCCACAATCTGTTGGAATACCGCAGATTGGATGGCTCTCATCGCTCTGATAGACGCAACTTGTTTCTTCTATTTTCGTAAATCTTTCAAATTCTTTTGAGCTCAAGAAAATCATCCCAATCCATAATCGCAACCATCCTCCCGTCCCCAAAGATTACTTTGATAAGAGGCTTATAATGTCCGTCATTCCAAGCATCTCTGCTATGCTTAGACCAAGCGGAAGATTTGAGGGTGAACGTAAATTCATTATGCTTATAATCTATAAGCCATTCGTCCTCAAGTACAGCATCGCCCTTCTTGAACCCGCGCCCGCTATTTTTCACAGGCTTGGCGTTATCTCTCGCTGCCTCTCTTTTTTCACCCCTCAACGGACGCAACATCTTCCGTATCAAAAATAAGCTCGCAGTCCTCAAGAAGACCGTAAATCTTAACCATATCTTCTTCAGTCAAAGCATTTACGAGCTTCTCTGCGCCGTGATAGCGCTCACCATTCCACTCAAACCAAGCGCCCTTCTTGGCGATAATATTGTTACGGACAGCTAGATGAAACGCTTCTTTCTTATGTTCAATTTCAGCACTTTCCGGCGAAAACCAATAGTCGCCCTTTGTGCCCTGAACAGGCTTCTGCTTTGACTTATCAATACGCCAAGTCACCTTTCGACTGATAATCCTGTCATCAGCATCGCGATCCAAGTCAGCCGAAGCTTCTCCGGCATTAAGGCGGATGATATTTGTTGCCCAGTGGAAAGCGGCATTGCCGTATTTACCCTGAGTGACAAAATACTGTCCCTTTGCGGCAATGGTTTGCTGAGCGATAAACACAACACAATGATTTACCCCGGAAATCAACTCGTCAGCAACCTTTTGGATCAGGACGCCCTGAGATCTCGCATAAATCCCGATACCACCCATGCCATCATCATTCTTGTAAAATTGTTCCATCACAATCGTATTGATCGAATCGAAGATGAAAAAATACTTCGAATCCTTCTCACGAAACATGGGCATAATCACGCTCAGAATATCTTCAAGGATAGTTGAGCGAATAACAATTCGATTCTCAATATCGATACCGCAATGCTCCATCCACTCATCTGTAGACGAACCCTCGGCGTCGATAATTACAGGTGTATACCCAAGCCTTTGAGCTTCAGCCGCAGCGTGAAAGCACATAGTAGACTTTCCGGCCTGAGGATTACCCCAAACAATGTGATATCTTCCCGTCCAAAAACCTCCGCCCAAAATGTAATTCAGACCAAACGATGGCGTTGGAACAATATCTGGCTGAGGGATTCTCTCCCCGCCCTTAACAATTAACATACTTACTCCTTTCTGCTTCTATATCTATAGCGTTCATATTACACCATTTCTCAGCGGAAACGATGCTAGCGAGAGAAAGTTGTCCATTTTTTCCTTCAGAAACCTTGATCATCTTCCACTCGAAATCTCTACTCAGCTCAGTTTGGTTAGTAATGACACTAGAGCCAAACGCAGTTATCTTGAGCCATCCGTACTCAGGGACATAAAAATACGAAGACGACATATCACGTCCGGTTCTTGTCTGGAATTTCACAGTATTAACCAAATAAGCAAGACACAAAGACTTGCCATTGGGATTGACACCACGCTTGATTCCAACATCATAAAGAAAATCAAACTCATCCATTGGCTCATCGTCGATTTGCCTACGCAAGAACTTCGCAAACTTCGACGTGCTGGCTCCAGTCTCAACCTCATTGAAATCCTCAATGTGATGAACAGTTTGATCTCCAACAATCGCAATCACATAATCACGCTTGCTGACGAGCGCATCGCTGTCGGCAAAAGAAGAAACAACTCCAGTTGAATCTTCAACTTCAACCCGGAAATACCTAGGAGTCCGCTTAGTGCTTTTTACGACGCCTCTAACGATATAAAGATTGATCTCTTCTTTATTGTCCTGCGCCTCGCTGCAGGGCATGATAATTTTATCAAAAGGAGACTTGTCATTCATGGTGATGGGGTAATTAAGCAGAGGTCCGTAATAACGACGAGACTCGTAAGGAGAGCTAAAACCAATACCCTCAAAAGCCCCAACTTTCTGTAAGGCTTCAATGTTATTGATCTTCACCTTGGACTTCTGTACAGTATTAATGAAATGATCATAGTCATCAAAGGGGCGCTTACTGATAATCTCAGACACAGCGCTAGCTCCACAGCCTGCAATATTAGAAATACCAAACCTGAGAGAATCTCCGTCAAGCGAGAAGCTGGCTTCCGACTTATTTACATCAGGTCCAAGAATCTCAATTCCAATTCTCTGCGCCTCAAAGAGATAAGTAGTGATCTTCTCCCCTTCAGTCTCATTGGCAAGTGTGGCCCAAATAAACTCAACTGGATAATTAACCTTAAGCCACATCGTCTGATACGACACAAGTGAATAGGCAGTAGCATGAGACTTATTGAACATATAAAGAGAGGCCTTCTCGATATCCGCCCAAAGCGACTTCGCCTTATGCGGCGAGATATACGCAGAAGCGCCGTCAACAAAGTCTTGCTTATACTTATCGAACTCGGCAGCATCTTTCTTCTTCGAAATAATCTTGCGAAGACGATCAGCCTTGGCCCAAGAAAACCCTGCAAGCTCAACGGCAATCTTCATAACCTGCTCTTCGAAGATAAAAGTTCCGTAAGTTTCCCCGAGAATATTCTCGAGAATTTTGTGATCATAGACAGTATCTTCAGTGCCATCACGACGAGCCAAATATCTCTTGCCCTGAGTCACATAAGATCCGGGACGGACTAGAGCATTCGAAACGGCCAAATCATTGAAACTAGAAATGCCCATTTCAGCAATGAGAGATGCATAGCCAGCGCCTTCCGCTTGGAAGATGCCGACAACATTACCTGCCGTGAACTCGGCAAAGACCCTAGGATCTGGGTTATCAATATCCAAACTATCCGCTGAGACATCTCTGCCCGTTCTCTCTTTAATTGCTCTAATACAATCCTTAATGACCGTGATCGCACGAACGCCAAGAGCGTCAAATTTAATGAGTCCAAATTCACCCGTCTCATCCTTATCGTAAGCAACGACGCTAATCTTGCGCTTTGTACCAGCTTCCTCTCGCACCTCGATGGGCACAATGGTATTTAGTGGCACATTGGATACAACAACGCCAGCAGCGTGGGCCGACGCATTTTTATAACGTCCACCAAGTCTTTCGGCAACTCTCCCAATATCAGGATTTTTCTTGCGAAACTTCTCAAGCTTATCCTTAGTCTTATATTCATCGAAAGTCTCGAACAATGGCGAGATTGCATTCGCTTCCATATAAGGAACTGCGAATGCGCTTGCAACGGCTTTGATCGCACCTTTCGCTTGGAAAGTCCCATAAGCAGAAATGCCCGCAACATTTTCTCCACCCCACCTATTTCTCAGATATTCCTTCGCCTCATCGCGACGACGATCCTCGAAATCCAAGTCGATATCCGGAAAATCGTTTCTTTCAGGGTTGATAAACCGAAAAAAGAGAAGTCCATGCTTGACCGGATCGATATTCGTAATACCAAGAACATAAGACAATAAAGATCCACCAGCGCTACCACGGGCAGGCCCACGGGCAATGCCGTCACTATCAGCCCAACTAATAAGATCCCAAAGGACGAGAAAGTAGTCCGAGAAATTCTTACCGGCAATAACAGTGAGCTCTTCTTCAAGCCTGTCAATATATTCTTGATTGTCCCCAAACCCTTTCTGCTTCAGCATAAAGAACGCTATGTCACGAAGATAATCATTTGATGACATATCAACTTTAATATCCTTCGTGTACGAAGGCAAAAACATATTGTTCATTTTTATTTCAGTGTTACATTTTTCGGCAATCTCCATCGTGTTCTCTAAAATATCGAGGCGAGTAATGCCTGCACGCTCGAAATGCTCAAGAACCTCGTCGGCATCCATAAGATACAAGGGGAGATCTTTGAAAGAAAGTCTGCGATCAGGATAAAGGAGGTCCATCTTCTTGATTAAATCATGAACACCGCAGGCATCTTCATAGTGGTCTTTGGCGTGACGCTTCTGCGCTGCATTCATAGAAGAATTTTGCCCAATAGCCAAAAGAACTTCCTCAACTCCCCAATCTTTTTCGGTGGGGAAATGGCAATCAAGCGTACCAACAATGGGAATATTATAAGAGTCGCCATAGTCAATCAGCTTCGCATTCAGCTCCGGCGGATTGTGAGGCTGCACCTCAAGATAATAATCGTCTTTGAAAATATTACGAAATCTGCCGAGGAGAATCTCGGCTCTTTCTTCATCCCCCTTGAGAATTGCCTGAGAAAGAGCGCTACCCATGCATCCAGAAAGGCAGATGAGCCCCTCGCCAAATTGCTCTAGATTAGAAAAGTCAATTCGAGGCTTGTAGTAAAACTGCTCTGTCCATGCAACATTGTTGATTCGAAAGAGATTTTCGAGACCCTTATCGTTTTTAGCAAGAAGGATTAGGTGAAAGCGCTCGGCCTTCTTATCCTGATCATCCTTAGAAACATCGTCCACAAAGTAAGCTTCAACTCCAAAGATCGGCTTGACTCCCTGACTCTTGCACGCCTTCTGGAAACGAATAAATCCCCCCATAGTGCCGTGATCAGTGATTGCGGTGGCGATCTGTCCATTAGTGCTGGTAATCTCGGCCATCTCTTCGGGCGTTGTCATGCCATCTAGAAGTGAGTACTCACTATGATTGTGCAAATGTGTAAATTGTGGCAATTTTAATCCTAGTTGTCCGGGCTGAAAATAATGCAAACAATCTCTGCAGCATTAGTTGTCCAACAAATGTCTTCGTCCAAAATCATTTCTACCATCCGTTCGATATAACGCTCGTGGCTATGCCTCTCATCAGGATTCAAGAGTCTCCACTCATCGTAATCGGCGTCAGTAAAAGAAATATCGGCTTCCTGTACTCTATGAACTCTTGAAGTATACATTATCTCTCCAAAAAAATAGCGGGAATTTGATCACTATTGACAACAACTACGTCAACCCCGCCTTCCTGCAGAAGCTCAACGGCTTCCATCTGCGGATAGAAAGTCAAGGCAATAACTTTCTTGATACCAGCATTAATCAACGTCCTAGAGCAAAAAACACACGGAGTCGTTGTCAAATACATCGTAGCGCCATTTGTGCTGACGCCATTCATCGCAGCAGATATGATAGCGTTAAGCTCAGCGTGAATCGCTCTGCACTTACGCCATCCCTTGCCGGACTCTCTAGTCAAACACTCTTCACCACAATGCGAAGTGCCTCTAGGCGACCCGTTATAGCCCATAGAAATAACCTGATTAGTATCAGGATTTACGATAACACTACCAACTTTCCTGCTAGGACAAGTTGACCTCTGTGCAGTAGCCTTTGCTAGATTAAGAAAATACTCATCCCAACTCGGCCTCCCAAATAACTCACTCATAATTTCTCCAAAACAAAAGTAGGAACATCTTCATTCCTCAGAGCACGATGAATCTTATATTGATCATAACCAAACAGGAACGCTAAGTCGGGCTTTGCTTCTTCAACAATAAAAGGCCCAACGCCCTCGGAGTCATCACCAGACCAATGCTCAATAACCCAAGCCAAATTGAAGCAATTCTTCGAACTTGGCCCCGGCCATCTCTTATGCACCCATTCTTCAACAATATCTGAAATGTGGCCACTACCATAAAAGATTACACAAAGCTTATCGCCGTACTCCGTATAAAGGCCGTTCAACATTGTAGTGATAGCGATCCCATTGATTTTATTGTTATCATAGCCAGCCAAAATCACACGCATTTTATGTCCCATAAAGAATCGATCCGAATAGTGCTATCAATTTTATACTTAGAGTTATAAGGTCTGTTGTACAGGAACGAATTAATTCCGGCATCGTTTGCCAGCTTTACCATATCTGGATGATCATCGACATAGACAGTCGGCTTGATTTGCATTAAAAAATCAACCTTGTTCTTCTCGAAAACAATGAAGTCAACTGGGATATCCCACTCTCGAAACCACTCCCAAGTTACTTCGGTGAGGCTGTTATCTCTAGCTGTGAGATACATAATATCGTAAATAGAACTGTAGTGATTAATCCAATACCAAGCTTCCTCGAATGCTTTGCAATTTTTTGCAATCATGGGGTTGAGCAAGAAAACGTCAAGCTCTTCTCTCGGGATATCTGGATAGATATCCTTCCAGCTATAACCCCTCCAGTTTTCCCAATGATGCTCGGGATAGCCCTCCTGCTGCAAGCAGTGATCCAGCTCCTCGAAGTAATTAGCAACAACACCATCTATGTCAAGAACAATCATTTAACCCTCTGAGATTTTTATTGCAACGTGAAATAGGCCGGGGGCGAACCCCCGGCCATATTCATCACTTCCAAGAATTAGAACCCGAGTTGTCTTCTTCTGGAATATAGAAACCGGCCTGCTCTGCCGGATTCATTGTACGGTAAACCTTCGTAAGATCATGCATCGGAAGGCCTGCAATGCTTTCATTCGCATCTTTTGGAGCGAGCGGAATAAGGTTGTACTTAGTCTGCTGCTTTTGACCGGTACGAGAAATCTTGAAATCACGATCCATGATCGTACCGTATTCACTTGCGTAAGTGACAATGGTTTCTGCCACATGAGCTCCGGTGAACTTTTGATCGAGGATGCGAGGTTCCCAAACATCATCCTCGGCATTGTAAACGGCAACATTAATCAGCAAATGCTGCTTCGCCTTCCAACCGCGGTCATGAACAACTTGTTCGCAACCAAAGCAGCGATAACCGAAATCCTCGCTATCGCCTGTGCAAACAGCGCTCTTCCGAAAATCGTTAGGGTTGGTGTGAACCGAAACGACATGGGCTACGCCAGTCTCTTCGTCAAAAGCCGCTGAATCCTCTGTAAGCTCTTGACGGAAACGAATCAGGAACGACTCGCCTGACTTGACGGTAAAGTAGCGCTGCACGCGCTCTCCGTCTGGCATCCCAGATCCGCCCTTATTTTCAATCGTGTTTTTCTTGAGATCACTCAAGGTCTTAAACATACTCATATTTTCTATCCTTTACCTTTCGACGTTATAAACGTACTATTTATGGTGTAGCTATACGCACTCTGGCGTCTAGCCATTATACCACCGATCTACCTGTTCCGACACAGCAAGTGAGGGAAAAACTTCCAAAACCTCCTCAAGCAAAGAAATCTCCTTTGCGCTGAGAAGCACCGTTGAGCTCATGGACGAGTCCATAAACTCAAGTTGAAATACATCTTCAGTCAGATGAGTCAGACGAAAAAACATTGTGAAAACTCCAAGTAAAATAGTCAACTGCTTGGTTGATGTGATATTTGATCTGGTCTTCTGACATATCTCCCGGATCTTTGAGGGATTTATCAAAAAACTCAACAATCCTAAGATCTTTGTCATGCAAACCATTTACTATAGCAGAACGCATAGCGTCGCCAGCCAAATCGTTGTCAGAAAACACTATGATCTTATCAAAGTACTCTCCCAACATAGCGAGATGCTCTTTTGTTATAGTCGCTCCGAGGGAAGCAACAACATTCGGAAAGCCTGATTGATGAACTTTAATCGCATCGAGGCTTCCCTCTACTACAATACACGAATCATATTTCTTCGCGTTATTTAGATTAAATAAAATATTCTTTCTAGGGAATCCCTTAGAGTAAAGATACTTTGGCTGAACATCAGGCAAAATTGATCTCCCAATGAATCCAACAACAAGATGCTTATGATCCCTAGCTGGTATCACAAGTCTATTTTTAGACTCAGAAAATCCTATGCCAAAATACTCGAGAGTGTCTTCAGTAAATCCCCTATCAATAAGATAGCGGGCCTTTTCCGCTTCCTCAGGAAAGTCGATCCGGATAGTCTCCAACATCTCATCCCAAGAATGGTCTTCCCCATGATCCTCGCAATATGAAAGATTGGCCTCTATATCACTCAAAGAATAGTCTTTGACAAACTTTCCATGATCACCAAAGAACTCCATCAGATCTCGAATAGAGCCAGTCTTTCCGCACGATGGATTGAAGCATATCCAAAGCCCGGTTTTTTTATTTATATAAAAGGCCGGAGTGTCCATGTTTGAATGGAACGGGCAGTAGCACGCGAGCTCTGTCCCGTCATCACGAATAACTTGGACACCCCGAGCCTCTATGTACTCATAAACGTCAAGCATAAAATTCAATATTGAAATCGAATGTGCCTGAATCATTCATATTCCACTTAACAGAAGTCTTGCGGAATTTCTTCCCAGAGTTCTCTCTGACATAATCCTCAATAAGAGGGCGCTGCCGAATAATAGTTTCCTGATCCAATGCAGTTCCATTGATGGTGTAAACCGGACGCTTACTCCGATGCTTCGTGCTCATAAATTTCCTTCCATTCTCCGGTATCAAGATTCCAGCGAAGATAAAACGCAAAAGGAGCGCATCTCCGTGTCTTTCTGGTAACAACCTGAAACACATCGCTACCAGCAGAACGATGCACAGAAAGCACCATATCTGCATCATAAGAAAGCTGTTTACTCCAAGCAATCTCATTTAATTCAGGAGGACGCTCATCGTGTCCGTCATCCATAGTCACACCCGAAACATCGAGGATCGGAACGCGGTTGCGGACTGCCATTCTCTTGAACGCCTTCGACAAATTCTTGGCACGCTCAGTTTCAGAGCCACCTTTGGAAGCATCATCGAAAAGAGTATGATAATCAAGAATAACAAGATCAGGCTTATATTGTTCAATCTTAGATTGAACAAAATGCTGATCGGCAGTTTCGACGCCATCGGAAGTGACAAGGTGGATAGGCGGCTTGCCATCAAACATCTCCTTAGCCCAGCCCTCATAGCGATCGACGGTAATGCCCTTGCCATTTGTAAGCTGAGTATTGGTGAATACCTCGCCCGCATTCAAAATTGTATCCATACGGAATTCTTCTTGAAGCCTATCCATCTCCAAAGAAACAATCAGCGGAACATATCCAGCACGCCAAGCATTAGCTGCCATCAATCTAGTGAGAGCCGACTTCCCGACGCCAGTCCATCCAATTACAACAACAAAGTCGCCGGGCTGAAAGCCACCAAAATGAGCATCAATCACTTTAATCCCGCTAGTCACACCGACAATCTTGTGATCGGGATTCATAATACGATCCTTGAGAATATCAGCACGCTCAGACCAATCGGCAATATTCGAGTCTTTCAGCCTTCCGGAATCACGAATAAGCTGCGCAGACTCATTTTGCATGAGAGTCAAGATCTTTGCAGGATCTTCTCCAGACTTCAATGCCTCTGAAGCCTTAAACAAAGCAGTGCGGACTCCTCTTCCAAGACTCTGCTTCTTAGCATCGTCAATATAGAACTGGATGGGAGATTCAGCATTGTAAAACTCGAAGTTTTTGAAGTTGTTCTTGACAACATCCTTCGAGGGCGACTGGCCGTATTCGTTGTTGAACTCTAATATAAAGTTCCAGACATCAATATGCTCAGCGAATACATGATCAACCCCCTGCTCAATGCAGGTAGTGATCTCGCCAGTCTTGATAATACTATTCAGCAAATTAAGTTCATAATTCATCGAATTGACGCATTCTTTCTTCCGTTTCCCTTACCAACTTGTTGAACTCTTGTTTAGACTTAAGTCTATCGACAATACGATCTCGAATCTTGCTAGATTCAATAGCAAAATTATAAACCAAGATTGGATCATCGCTAGTTTTGACAAACTCGACAATACACTGATTGAGAATGTCAATCGAGTAGTATTTGTTGTAGTAAGTTACAAGGCTATCAAGAATCTCCACTTGACGCGGTTCGGGAAGAAAGAGTTTTGCGTGTTCTTCGCACGACCTCTGAAACGTATGTAGCACTGTCTCTGAAGTTTCCTTCATCTTTGCTACTCACCCTCTTCCACTGTATTAAAAGTCTGTCGTATTTCGACAGACCTGCGGATATAAACGTGCCGTCAACCTCTGCATTGGCGATTATACATTCAACTTGAACTGTACAATCTCTGCAGATAGACTTCGCCTCAACAACGTCATCTATTTGAAACGACAAAAATTTTCTATCGAACTTGCAAAGAGCATCTTTTGTCCAATGAACTTTAGCAAGATTATTCGACATCAGCTCTCCGAAAGACCTCTGTCGGCCTCGAGAAGCTGTTCTTCAATCTGAGCCTGAACTTCAGCCCAAAGATTCTTCCAAGCCTCATCCTTTTCGGACGGGCCATTAACTGTAACCCTAGCACCGGCATCAATGCGAAGGCTCTCATAATTTCCGAGATTCTTCGTAATGCCCACCGAGCACCAAATGACATTCTCGTCATCTTTTTCGGGAGTCAAATTAGCCATTTAACTTTTCCTTCTGTAAGGAATCAAGCTTCTGCTTGATATCTGATTTACTAATTGTATCATGCTTTTTGACAGTCGGCCTTCCAGCCGATCGCCGCTTTTCAAAGAAATTAACCATATCGTCAACTTCTCTTTGAGAGTATACACGATAAGGACGGCTGCCGGACGGTTTGATCGAAATTTTTTTTGGCTGAACCAGCAGCCCCATGCTCTCATATTTTCGAATAGTAGTTGACTTCCTCTTGACCATCCGAGAGACTTCCGTAATATTATACGCTCTCTCCATGACAGCGCACCCGGTATCGAAATCTATGCTCTCATTGCTGTAAGAGTGGTAATTACGGAGAATAAGTACATTTTTCTTATAGTCTATTCTTACCACTCTTACAACATTACCGCTAGGCATAAAGTAAAGACAATCTTTTTTTATATGATCTAACTTAGATTCTTTTTGCATTTTTCTTAGCAGCCTTCGCTAACTTATTCTTGAACTCATTCCATTTTTTCGACTCAATATAAGCCTTGTGAGAACATTGATAGCATCCAAGCTGGACAATTCTTTGATCATTGTCATCATAAAAGATTTCTTCTTCATAAACAAATCCGCTGCAATTTTTGCACTTAAGCATCACTGATCTGCCTTTGTTGCACCAACACCAATGCTTTCAAGCTTGGCATTGACAGAAGTTCCACCAAAATATTGCTGGTAGAAAACCTGAGCGACAGTGAAAATCACTGCAAGATTAGCTGCCAATTGCTTCCAGTCTCCAAGATTTACTCCATTGTCAATCACAGTAATACCGACTGCGACAGCAAGGGAAACTGCGACGGAAACAATCTGCTTAGTCTTTGCCGACCATGCCGTATTCTTCAAGAAAGAAATAAAGAAAGGAACAATAAGGCCAGCTAAAGCTGAAATTCCAACATTACCCATATAACTCACCTCCTAGATTATCTCGAGATCTCTATAGGGACGATCAGTTTTGTCAATAACAAAAGTCAAAGTTCCTGTACGGGACTCTACGCCCGTCAAATCCTTAAACCACTCACTTCCACCATCCATTGTCGGACACTGCATATGAATCTTCTCGGCATCATGCTCAATCACAGAAAAATGATGGTAATGGCCGGTTACAAGAATATTTACATGGCCAATAGGATTGTTCGAGAAGGTCTGAGCCTTCCACCACTCCTTAATTTTTTTCTGGGGGTCAGATCCATTGCTAGTAACGTGTCCATGAGCGAAGCCTAAATATGTATCACTTACCTTCACTACCAAAGAAATCTCATCCTCAGGAAGAATAAATCTAACATGACCGTAGGCACTAGGATTAGATGCAAGAATTTCGGCAACCATCTCAAAAACAGCAACGTCATCGTTGTCGCCGCGAGTCGTAAATGACTTTCCAGACCCATTTCTATTCTCGCCATGATTACCGGGGACAGCGAGCACAATTACCTCGTCAAACATCTTGGCCCATGAAGTAATAGCCTTTGTCAGCAAACGACGGAGAACGCGTATCTGCTGGCGGCGATTAAGTTGCACAGTAAAAGTCTGGGATGAATAATGTCCCTCACAATTCTCAACCATATCACCGATCCCGGCAACAAGAAGCGTCTTCATCTTACGCCCACACTTTTGAAGTTCCCGAATGCGCTCTGTAACGCCGTCGATCATAGCCAAAATTCTTTTAATCGTTCCATCGGTCCCATCACCATCAGCCTTGCCAAGCTGCCAGTCAGAAAGGCAAACAACGAAAGTGGAGTCGCCATCGATTAACCGATCGCCAAGAGGACGATGCTTCTTAATTAAAGTTACTAGATCTTTGTAATCTTCATCTCGATATTGCGTTTCGCGCTTCGCTCTGATCCCCGCTTTATAAGAATAAAGCCTCTTTGTTTCGCCTTCCCCAGCGGGTGCGTCCCAAGAGGAAATTTTTACAGGCTCAATAACCTCATACATATCCGGATCATAACCAAGCTCATTAAGAAGCTCATCCCAATCACGGACAGGCTCAGAGTAAACCTCTGAAGTAACTTGGACTTCATCGCCGTCCCAATCAACGCTAGGCTTCAAAGACGCCGGAGGCTTGATCTCAGTCTCTCTCTTTGGCGGAATATACTCCTTACCGTCAATATTTGGCAAGTTCAGACCTTCGTCATCTTCCGATACAAAATGTTTCATTAAATATTACTCTCCAATTCGGTTTCATCAAGTGTAGCAGGTTCTTTCGGCATTTTCTCAAATTTCCCGGCATTATTTCTCTTTCCAGTTTTAGCCCGCATTTTCCCACGTTCGCTAGCCTTCTGCCTGCGCTCTTTGCTCTGCTTTTTGCCTTCTCTATGAATGGCACTATGCTCCGGCACTGTTGTTAAGTAAAAATTACTCCAGCGATTATCAATCTTAATCTCATTGATATGATGCACAGTCTCCCAAGGCTGGAGATACCTCCCAAGATGTTTCTCAGCAACCAAGCGATGTTCGTAGATGTATCCACTATTATTGTATGGATGATCGGGGATCAGTACTCTAATATAACCTTTATCATCAACATAGCGCCCGCCGTTAAAATTTGGGTTAAGACCACCAAACTTTTCCTTCCTCCATACGACACTATTTCTTCTAGATGCAAGGCTCATGAGGACGGGCTAATAAATTGACCTTCGTCCCTCACAATCAGGAGAGGATTTGAGTTATTCGATCCAACAGTAATAGTAGTGAGGCTTCCGTTGCCAACAAGCACTATAGAGACAGAATGAGATCCCTTGGAGAGCGCTGACGGGTGTATGTACCCCAAAGTCGGGCCGGGACCACGCCCATCATACGTATAATAACCACCGGCATTCTTGTAATTAGTACCGTCAATTAGTATATGAAACTGTACGTCCGTCAGGGCAACAGGGGAAGCGCCCGCAATTGTTCCGGGGAGAAACGTAAACGAAATGAGTCTATCTTCATCAACGTCAAATGCAAGATTGTTAAGACCAGTTATTACATCCTGACCTCCCGTTGGATCAAGTGTAAACGAGCTGATACTTTTCCACAAAATGATCCCTTTTGGCGAAGGATCAATCTTATTTTTCAAATACTCCTCGTTAGATACCATCTGACCTAAACGCTGGTAATCAACTGGGACACCTTTGCCCCATTGTACAAATTTATACTCACTCATAAAAACTCCTTAAATTGTTGGGAAAAACTCTCCGCCCCCACTTGGCAGATTAGTATATGGAACTGAAGTCGATCCAAAAGTAAACTCCGGCGGATCTATTGTATCACCATAAGCTCGAAGGGACAAGCTCTGCTTGATTCCGCCGTCGTAGTTGATCGAAATTGAAGTAATCCAATATTCTCTATCAACAATTCCAAGATCTTCAAATTGTCCAATTGTTATAAGATCTCCAAGTTGGAGGTGAGGTACTGCAAGAACTTCCATCTCAAGCACGCGAACGGGCTCTTTATAATAACCTAAAACGTAATCGGCCACAATTTGTGCGTAAGGTTTATTTTGAATAAACGGATTGTCTATCTTGAGCTCTTTCACGCCATAACGTCTAATATTAGAAGTAATTTCCGAAGCCATATCGGTCAGAACTTCTTCGCTAGAAGAATTGCTCACCGCAACGCCAGCAATTGAAAATACATATTTAAGCTTCGTCAAAGTATTCGTACCGGATATGACAAAAATTGAGTTTTTTGGCGCATCGCTTTTCACAGAAATAATAACTTCCGCAGCACTTGCCGTAGCAGAAAACCTGTCAATTTCAACAAACGTATTAGTAAGCAGCGGATACTTGACAGAAGCGGCTGGCTTCGAGGAATAGCCGACAGTAAAGTACTTAGCCTCGCGAGCCAAAGACCCGGTTGCGTGCCAAGAGGCACTTGTGCCAAAATAGCCACGTTCAAGCCCGCCGAGAATATTTCCGTTAATATTATTATACTTTATAATTTCGTCATCTATCTTAACGTAGCCAATGGGCAGCCAGTACGGATCGGTAGTAGAACCGAGAATCACGCTGGTTGACTGCGGACTCATTGCAGCGGCAAGCGTACCGGTAACCAAACTTTCTCCATCAGCAGCACTCCACAGCTGCGCAGTCGAAGTGCTTTCAATAGAAACTTTTTTCACAGAAACACTAATTTTGTTAGTCTGAATTTCATTTGTATAGTTTCCAGAAATAATATTTGTGTTATCAGCAAAAGTATACTGGCTATTTTGATATCTTTGAAAAATATCTTCGTGAATAAAATTTCGATATTCGTATCTAAAATCACCATATTCATCAATATAAAACATACCAAGATCTGCTGTAGCAATCGATAACATCGCATCCCAATATGTTTCATCTGCAGCATATAGATATCTATATGTAGACACCAAAGACACCGATGCAGATATATAATGGTTAATAATACTTTGCAAACTTAAAGATTTATTGTAAAAAGAATAATTTGAAATAAAAGTACTTGGTGTGAGAGAATTAAAAAATTTAATTCCATTACCTGCATTTTTGATACTAACACTCGGAGACATTGTGTCTTCGATAACGCCGTCAATAATTAAGTCATATGTATTTGGAGAGCCACCGGTTTTTCTTACAACAATTTGATGCGGAACAGCTGCATCTAGAGATGCAGATGTTATTTCGTACTCCTGATTCGAAGTGCTAAAGAAGCTCCATGTGTACACAACACTGGACCCGCTGACTTCATAATACAATCTATAGTTTTCCGGATTTGGTGTTGAAGATCCAGAATATGTTGAAGCCAATATAGTTTTGACATTAAAATTTGTAAAATTATCAATATCTACATAGTGGAAAAACTCGGTAGTCCAACTTGAGTTAGAATAACCGAATAGATTTTCATAACTAGCGCAATAAGATTTTACAGAACCTTGTCTGTAGTAAGGCTCAAAAGTAGACTCAACATTCCCAATGTTTTTTCTTTCCGACTCATCTTGGACTGAAATAGTATCAGAGTACAGCAAAGACTTCCCCAAGGTGAGGGAGTTTCCGCCGAAAGAGAATGTTGCATTTTGGCAGTGATCAAAGGCAGTGCCCGATGATAGAATAGACTCCGCTGTATCATTGAATGGCACATAAACCTGCGGATCATCATTAAAAATAGTTTCATCATATTTATCAATAAATATAATTTTTCTTCTAGGGAACCCGCTCAAAAGCATTAAATCCATGATGGCTCGCCCGGCAGAAATTCCCTGAGATACATAACCATCAACAGTTTTCTCTTGAATATATTTCGAATAATCCCGAAGCGAAACTTCAGTAGTCATAGATGAATTATCAAATGACCATGTATCCGCATACATCTCAGTAGCCAAGATAATTTCTTCTGTTGTCTGATACAACGCTAACTCGTGGTCAAAAGACATGAAGAATGGTACGTCTGGAGTAGTATATTTGCCATATAAAGTGTCTCCAAATATATTAAATATCCTCTCGCTGTTATCAAATATAATACTTCCATTATTCGCTGCAGTTGCTCCGATTGGAAGCGAAGCATCATAATTATCTCTAATTTTATCTAAAGAAAAAGATATAACGTAGTCGCTTAAATCAACTTCCCAAATTGGGTTTACAGTATACAATCTTGCATAATCATAAGCGTTAACAGTAGCAGTCGGAGTAATTTTGACAGAAATAATATTTAAATACTCATCAAATTGTAGACCAAGATCTGAAGACGATATGAATACAATCGATTCTCCGGCAAAAGATTTAGTTCCAGATATAGTTGTCCCATCGCTTTTAGTCACAACATAATTAAATGACGCAACTCTTCCATTAAAATAGCCAGTAGATACAAAAATTTTATTGCATTTTGCTGAGTCAAAAGTCAGCTCAACAAAATCTGGATTAGAGAATAGCTTATTAGAGCCAGATTGAACTCTTGACATCCACCCATAATTTTCTTCAATATCTGTTGTGTTTGTGCTATTAACAAGCGGACTTGGTGCGTAAGAAAGATTATTCGCCTTAATCTCCGACCCAGAACTATTGAGCATATTTGTGAAAGCAAAGCACAAAGTTTCTTCAAGTTGCCCGTCGATAATACATTGAGCATTGAAGTAGTCATCTACCGTCTGAGCTGCCAAGGTGGCGCCATTATAAACGCTGTAGTACATGGCATTTAGATCTGCTTGCGAGAGCGCATAATCGAATACTGCAAACTCGGAGAGGTAGGTGTTTGCGAGTAGATGATATCCTGACGGATCTCCCAGAGTTGTCCCGGCATAATCTCCGCCAAACATGATATATGGGGTTTGCCCCGTGATCACATCTTTTAGTACAAAATTAGATGGGATGTCTGTCCTATACGCAACCTCTACGCCATTTACATAAATAGACAATCTAGTAGAATTCTTGACGACAGCGATATGATATAAAGTGCTATTCAATAAGGTGGTTGAATTAAGTTCGTAAGAATTAGTGCTACTGTTAATAAGAACATTCAAATAATCATTCGTCGCTTCAACATAAGAAATTCGTAAAGCTGTTTGCTGAGCCCCGTTCCCAAGCCAAAAAATAGTGTACTTTTGATTAGTGCCAGATTGCTTGTACAAATAAAAACTATAGGTAAAATCACTAGCATTATTTAATGCTTGGAATTGAGAAGTCTTCGCTGAAGACAGGGCCGTTGAACTGTAGAGATATTTTTTCTTTGCAGAAGTAGTATTATCGTAATCAAAATAATATAAATTAGATAGTGAATTGTAACCATATGCAGCAAAATAGTCATATTGGCAAAGTAGAGTATTACTATTTGCCATAGGATTTAATGTTATCTGATTTCCAAATCCAAGCCCACATCTCTTCGCTTCGTCAGTTCTTAATTTTGGATGATCAAAATATCCTTGACCAATAAGCGTCCCAGTTGTTCCATTATTTGGCTCAGTAGTTCCGGAAACACCTCCAACAGCATAGAGTGAATATACATTATATTTTGCTTCAAATCTATAATAATGATTTGGATTAAAAGCAGACAGTACTAATGGATCTATCAGCGCGACAGTTGTCGGATTTCCATCAATATATGCTGTTATTTGAATAGGATATCCAAAGGAGGGGCTGGCGTATGAAAGAACAACGCAATTATCTTCGTCAATAAATCTGGTATAAATGTTCCTACCCCTGCCATTATCAACTTTAAAATCAACAAAATGATCTAAAGAATTTACAAATGTTGAAACATAGTACTGATTATCGTCAAAAATTCCGCTCAAATACTGAAGCTTATCGCCAAAACAAGTCCATTTTGGGTCACTATAATCCCAAGAGTAATAACTCATATCACTTGAGGAAGTATCTGTTGACCCAGTTTTAGTAAAAAAACCGGGCTTTGGGGTGTCGTAAACTATAATGCTGATATTATCTGTAGTACCTGTAGTTGCGACTCTGCCAGTGCTAATATTATTCAAAGCGTTATAGTAGTCTGTATTCAGATTGCCCGTTCCAGTGGAGGGATTGGGATTTTGTATATAATAAAGAGTTGTATTGTTAATGCCAGACAGAGTTGAAATCTCATCAAGCATCACAGGCGTACCTGCTGAGTGATACCCGACATTCGGAAAGACGGTTGGATTGCCGGGAGAAGTAGTTGAGTTCAAATAGTATTCTAAAATTGAACTTTTATTAAAAGTATCAATAAGACGATTAGGCTCAAGTATCTCTATGTGATTATTGAAAGTATAATGATAAGAAGTGGCAGTTTGATCGTGGATTGGAACTCCCGCATCCGAAGTTCCAATGGCGATGTCAAAAGCTTGATCGCCGTAATCTTTCATTCTGTTCCCGCCCTCAAAATTTGTTTCTCCGCTATGGCGAGGATACACAGTGACAGTTCCGCTTCCAGCGCTTGTGGTTTCAACAATGCCTTCCGTCAAGCCGCTAATAGCATTAAAGTAACTTGTATTGACCATGAAAGTAGTAGAAGTTGCATTTTGCACATAATAAACAGGTAGCACGTCATTTGTTCTAGCCGAAATCCCGCCCGGAATAGTCCCCGAAGTATCAAAAATAATAGCGTCACCATCCACATATCCGTGAGCTGACGCAGTAGTGAAAGTTGCGTTAGGACCAACGGTGAATGATGAAATGGCTCGGCGGTATGAGGAAGTAAGAGTCCCGCCGACTATCCTGCCCCCAGCAGTCTTAGCTATCGCACTTGCCCTAGTGGCATGAATATAAAAATAACTTGCAAAAGTAACTTCAACATAATATCGGTTAGCATAATGAAGCTCGCCTGATTTTATATTAGTCGGCATACCACGATTTAATTCTGTCGTAAAAACAATTTCATCACCATCTGAAAGACCGTGATTATTGAGCTGAATAGTAGTAGCTGCAGTAGAGCCGTTCCAGATGAACATACAGTCCCGAACTTTTTTGGAACTATTATAATCAGTTTTATCAAATTTCACATACAACTGAGGATTACGATCTAAAATCTGCTTTTCATAAGTATGACTAGAAGAATGCACCTTCAAATTATCAAGCGAACGTAAATCCGACATCCAAGCTTTTACGTTTGGACGAACTATCTGATTGTCATCACTCAGACTTTCATTAAGTTCATTGGAAATTGGGATCATGACTCTTCGAACTCCACGCTAACTGTCCATATAAATATACCAGATACGGGATCTCTTTTTATCAATTCCTCTTTATAGCTACTAACAAAAACTACAAACTCCTCATATTTGCCATTTTTATAAAAAAATCTTAGTGTAAACGAACCGGAATTGTCGCCAAAAACGGCGAGCATTTCATCTCGAGCTCCATAGCCATCAATAGTGCAAATACTATCATCTGGAAGATACTGCCACTCCATAGAGAAAAGATGCTTGACGGCTTTTGTGTATCTTTTGCGAGTTCCATTGGCAAGCTCATTTGTAATAAAGCGTTCATCTCTAACTCTCGATACAGGGCCACGACCCTGATCGGTGAGCTGAACGTTATCAATCCAAATTGCTGCTGGGAAAAATAGTGAATTACCTGAAGTCATCTTAAATTCCACCTGTTGTTATACGATGATACCACTCTTTTCTGCTGTCCTTCAATCTTTCTTTGGCGCGGAACAGTCTTCATGTTATATTTACTTGCCAACTCGGCAAACCACTGTTCCTCGCCAATGAAGGTGTCAACTGAAATGTACACATCTCCGCCATTCCCGCCAGCCTTGCCTCCATATTCAGAACTATTGGCAGTTGCGTAAGAAATTGATGCCCCAGAGGACGCAGCTTTAATGGCAGCGCCAGAGGCCATCTTAACACCAAGTTTTGAGGCTGCCGCTGCAAGATACGCCATATTTGAGGCTCTATACTTAGGATCTGTCGTTATAATAAATTCATCAAAGCCGCCCTCGCCAATATTAGCCAGAATTCCGTCCTTCTGATTTTTAACAAGCCCTCCGCCAGCGAACTTCTTGATTGTATTGGACATTGCGCTATACATTCCGCCAGAGGCAAGCATGGCAACTCTTCCATCTGGATATTTGATGTACCTAGCTCCTGCGAACTCAAAAACTTCCGCTCCGGGATTTACAAACGCAGCAACAGCCGACTGGCCTTCAAATGACTTGACATAGCTAGTAACTAGCTCGGCATTTCTCCAGAATAACTCACTATTCATATCTATCTTAACCATTACAGTCTTGCCGTCTATATTACTTACAGCAATTCCAAGAGCGTTAATTTTCTCTACATACTTAGCAGCTTCTGCAGTGCCGGGCTGTATTCCAAGTTTGATCATTTGATCAAACAGCTTGATGGCCTCTTGTTCGGTATTCTTATAGGTTTCCGTAGTACCCTGAATAATTCTTCCATTATCCGAAATCAAATTATCTGTGACACGCCCATGCTCGTCAATGATGCGCTTGGCAGTTTCGCCAAATCTATTCGTCATCTTTCCGTTGACTTCTTCCCACATCTCCCCAGTACTATCTGTATAGACCTTGATCTCAGAAACAGTTCTTCCGAAGATAGTGTTGTAATCGTTTTCAAATTTAGATGTTCCGGTGATAATCTTCGCAAACATTTTATGATAAGCCTCTGCGGACGCAGAAGTTGTTCCGTTATGCCCCTGCAAAGCCTTCTCATTCGCCGCAGCCAAAGCGTCCGCGGCTCTTTGTGCAGACTGTTCAACTATCGTAGCAGTTCCGCCATAAGCATTGGCGGCATCCTGCTGAAGCTGAAGCATGGCGATCGAGAAATATTCTGAATTTTGATTCGTCATATCACCCATCGCAACCTGATGTTTAATAAGATCAATCATTGCTTGAGTGGCTGCATCAATCGAATCCATATCGACGCCACCAATAGTTCCGTATTTAGCAGGGGGCTTGTAATCTCGAGTGCTGCCTTTTTCGGCAGGTCCGCCCAAACCTTGACCCGTTCCGACAAAAGCAGCAATCTGTTCAGGTGTAGCATTCGCAGCGGGATTCTCTAGACTTGCAAGAAACGCTCCAACCTCAGGAGTAATTGCCTCAACACCCGGCTTCGCTCCGCCACCACCAACTACGCCGCCACCACCGCCGCCACCACTTGCGGCCATAGCCTGAAGAATCTTCAGTTGCTCTGAGCCGATAAACGACTCCATCCAAGCAGTCACGGCAGAGTTGCCACTCTTCCTGAACTCATCGACAATATCTTCATTAGCCTTTTGGAAAATATAGCCAAAACGATCCATAGCCGACGTTGCATATTCAGGCCAAGTTGCGCCAGCATTGATAAGGAGAGCGTTTATCTGGTCAGTCATAGACTGGAATTCACCAACGGTTAAAGGAGTGAACTCCGTAATTGCAGCCATCCAATCCTCAAAAAGCTTCGCCTGAATCTCAAGCCGCTTTTGAGCCGTGTCTTTCTCAATATTAATCTGCTCTTTGGCAAGATCACGAGATTCCTTCAGCAGATCCTTCGCACGATCCGACTCAATGCTAGAGAGATCGTCAGAATACTTTTGCTTATCCGCCTGCTCTTGCAAATCAAGCATTCTGACATCAGAATAACGTCCTTCATAGACGGCTGCTGCGCGCTCTGTAAGGTAATTTTGCTTATCAAGATTTCTATTAGCAAGAAGCTCGCGCTTTTTCGCTAGATACTCTTCTGTACGATAAAGCTTCTCTTCCGCCTTCTCTTGATCCTCAATCGCCTTGACTCTATCATCATAAACTTTCAAAGCAGCATCGTGAGCCTTCTTCAAGGCCTCAGTAGCAGACCTTCTAACCTTGTCAAGCTCCTTATCAATTCTGCCAATAACCTTATCAATCCAAGACTTAACCCAAGAAGTCCCACTTCCGCCAGCAGAATCTTCAACTCCAAGCCCAATGCCCTCTCCTACCTGCTCACCAAGTCCTTGCCCCGCTTTATTGGCGTCAGGCTCAGCCTTCTTTGCACCGTCAGTAACACCGCCGCTAAAGATGTCGCCGAGATTGGATCGAAGTTTATCATCGAGGAAACCGGTAATACCATTGCTGTCAGAAAATGCCTCAAGAGCGTCCCTCGCCCCGCCAATCGCATCACCAAGCCAAGGAACCCAGTCAGTTACTGTCGAAAAAACATCCAAAAGACTTGCGACAAATTGAGCCGCCGTTTTCAGAATAATGTCCCAAACTACTACTATCGGGCGAACTATTTCATATACAGCAGCAACAAAGAACAGCAGAGCCTGCTTCCACTCTCCCTTGAAGAGAGCGCCAATAAAGCCGATGACATTTTTAATCATATAAGCAATCTGCTCAAAAAATGGCATAACAAACACAATAGCATTTGCTATCCATCCCATAGCAACACCAATTTTATCTGCAACAAAACCTATAATCTGCCCCAAGCCCGAGAAGAAGTCTGCGGTGCCCTCTGCGCCAGTGCTGTCGCCAAGTTGTCCGAGAACAGAACTAAATTTCTCGGCAACTTTAGAGAAAGCGGCTTTGATTGACTCGAAACCACGCTTGATGGCATCAATCCCCGGCTTGACTCCGCTAACGAAGCTCGCCCAAGCATTCTTTGCATTCTTGAAGACAACTACAAGCAGCACCACAACGGCAATAATTGCGGCTATGGCAATACCCCAAATGCCAGCTTTAGTTGCCCCTTGAGTCAGAAGTGTTAAGATGCTAGTGCCGCCAGTAGTCGCTCCAGTAGTGAAGATACTCGCCATATTGGCAGCGCCCTTTTTGCCAACTTCAGCGGTTTTCTTTCCTACCAAACCCAACGTCCCCATAACACCGCGCTTGCTATTTGCAGCAGTCGCAGTTTCTGTGCTTGTAATTCTTGCGGCCTCGGCGGCGATCTCCGCCTCCGCCGCTGCAACCTGCTTGAGCCTCTGAAGCTCTAGCGCTCTTTCTTGCAAGGTCAATTGAACAGTCGCATTGCCCTCAAGAGTTTTCGAAGCAATAAGTTGCTTATTTAATTCAATTTCAGCTTTAATTGCCGCAAGATTTTCCGTCCTTTGCGCTGCAATAGCAGCCTGCCCCAAGCCACCCCTGCTTCCGCCACTAACAGAATCGAAGAAACCAAACTTGCCCTTCATCCGATCAACAAAACCGGCCTTCGGGTTCATCATAGTCTTTTCGCCTAAGTACATAAAGTTTCCACTACTTCTAGCGGCAAGCGCAGAGCCTACCTGAGAAGGCATAACATCAACCATCTTCTTAGTAGTCAAAGCCATTGCAGTTCTGCCAAGAGAAATACCAGTAGCCGCAAGCTGCGCTGTAATATACTTCAAGGGGCCAATGGCAACAGCGATAGCGGCAATAGCCATTGCGATCTTCTGAAGAAGAGGAGGCGCATTCTGAAGGCCCTGAAGGAAGGCGACAAATTTTTCTCCAACAGAAATAATTGCGGGGGCAATTGTCGCTCCGAGCTGGGTGTAGATCTGCTTAAAAGTAACCTTCAAACGTTCAAATGCCTTCAATGGGTCTTTCTTAAACAACTCAATAGCCGCATCATAACGCAAAACCGCATCTTCAACTTCAGAGACATCAACGCCCGGAAGTTTAATTTCCTGTGTAGCAATAAGACCCTTGAGGAAATCAGAGGTGAGATCTTCCCATTTAATCTGCCCGGCAGCAAGCTGCTTCAACTCCTTGCCGCCAGCCTTGATGTCATTGAAATACGAGTTCATTCTCGCAGCCTGTCGTGAACCAAAAAGCTCAGGAGCGGCGATAGCCCTCTCCTGCTCAGTCATCATGCCAAACTGCTCAGCGAGCTCAAACATCTTCGCAGAAGCATCAGACATATGACCCTCTGCATTAAAGAAGCTAAAGCCGAGCTGATCGATAATGGCCTTAGAATCTCTTGTTGGAGTCACAAGTCTTTGCAAAGCAAACTTCAAACCGTGAGCGGCTTCTGTAGCGGGGATGCCGCGCTTATACATACCAGCCAAAGATGCGCCAATTGCAGAAGCGCTAAAGCCCATCTGTTGCATAACAGGAGCGACTTCGGGGAAAGCTGCAGCCAAATCTTGCAGCTTAACTGAAGTATTATCCGAAATAGCATTCATCTTTGCCATTTCAACTCTAGCAAGCTTGATCGAATCCATCATAGATCGACCCGGCTGATCAGTCTCCAAAGCCTTCAAAGTCCTGAAGAATTCGAACGCCGATGCCGTATCCATATTGCCAAGGAGCGAAAGGTCCAAGACGTTCTTGGTATACTCCGCTACGTTTTCAGCCCCTCGAACACCAAGCTGAATAATTTCTTGGTAAGCATTAGCAGCGCCTTTTTCCGACACAGCGTACTCTGTCGAAAGAGATCTGATTTCTTTTCTAACACCAGAGTAGTCAACGTCATCTCCGATACCTTTGAAATCTGTAACTTTCTTGATACTGAGGATTTCCTTCTCAATCGAAGCCCAAGAGTTGACGGCGCTGACAGCGAGAGCGGTTAGGGGGAAGGTGATGCCCTGAAGCATCTGGCGCCCAGCCCACTGCATATTTGTTACTTTACTACCCCAAGTATCAAAAAGATTTGTAACATTCTTCCTTGCGATCTGCAACATCGCAGAAAATTGCTGAGTCTTACTTAAAGGAATACCAAAGGCCTGAGCCGAACCCGGACTATTAATTGCATTGATAACATCTCTCGTTGCAATGCCAGCAGTCCTCACATCTTTCAGACCAGAATGTGCGGCCTTAAGATTATTTACAAGACCGACAAGATTTTCTGGCTTGCCAATAAGCGCCATGTTGAAGGGCGCCATAGACTGCTGAAAGCCAGCGATTTTTGTTTGGCCAGCCTTAGTATTGGCATTGGCCTTTACGCCATAAAGATAACGCTTATTGTACTCATCTTGAGCCGCTGTAGCCTGCCTTGTCTCATTAGCAAGCTGCTTCATTCTAGCTACTGCTACTGCCTGAAATCTTGACGAGTTATTTAAATGATTTGAAAGCTGACCTGCTGCGCTAGAAGCCGTACTGAGGGCAGAAGAAACATCGCGAAGACCTTGGACATTTCCAATAGCCCTCATCGAAGATTGAATAGATTGCAGTTTCTTTATAAATGCGTCAAGCTGGGCGGCGGTCTGCTCGAACCCCTTGGGGACGGCAGTAATATTTATGCGGGTATTTTCGTCACCACCACCAATAGCCATATATTACCTTCTCACACTCTACTCAATTATAGAATAACCAAGATTTATAGGCAACTGTTCAATCTGATGTTCCCCATAAACAGGCTCAACTTCTCCGCCGCGCTCATGGTTCATCGCAAACATCGGAACATACTGCTTCTCCGGGCCAGACTCATTAGAGTCTGAATCCGAATAAACATACTTACTAGAGTCATCGGGCATATTGACTTCTGCTCCCATAGCGGCAGCAACGGAACTCAGAAGCCTCTGCTGACGCTCAACAGCTGCCTCATACAGAACAATAAGCTCATCTAAACTCAAAGATGTCTCTAGATCATAGAAATTCTTCCATGATCCACATTCACAAAAAACTTCTTGTTCAAGAATTGTGAGGGGTATGTCATCGAAGGTCATATCTCCCTCCGAATCTCCCCCCTTCAGACGTTTGGGTCAGTACCCATAGCTGCAGCGATAAGCTGATTAAAGGACTTGATGTCAAGAAGGTCTTCGACAGCATCGGAATCCGATGCAAGTTCGGGCTCAATGCCATCAAGAATAATACAGGCAGCCTCAACCATAAGATCTACCGACTTATCATCGTTTTCAGCCGTCTCCATTTCCTTCATAACAGAATTCAGCTTTCTAAGCTGACGAAGGGATACCGGATAGATTGTTCGCACCTTGTCTGCGAAAGCAATCTCGACGCCGGGGCGGATGTTATTAATTTTAGCCATGCTAACTCACTCCTATAAGGTAAAGCCCCATTATAACACAAAGAGGGGCAGATTGCTCTGCCCCTCGAAGTGTGAATGTATTTTATCTAACTGATCAAAGCTGATCAACGATGGTGCCGTACTCCTGACCCGTATTTGCAGGGTTTGGGAGAATACGGAAATCGACAGGGTAAGCTGCGTTCTCAGCACGCTTCAACATGTGTGAAGAAGAGCTGTACTGAATTACTCGCCCGCAGCTGTAAGTCCGAGTCTTAGTGGTTGTGCCACTGGTCCCCGGAGCGTTGCCGACGAGAGTGATTGCACGCTCTACAGGGTAAACAGACTGAATACCCATACGCATCGTCTTAGTCGTAGCGCCAGTGGAGATTTCTGACTCAGCGCCAGTCGTCTGCAGGTTCCACGAATAAGCGAGGTTTTCAAGCGTTGCCTCAGCAAGCTTTGTCTTAATCGAAACCTTGATCTTTGAAACAATAACGCGAGCTGCGTCACCGAACTGATCGATCTCGATGTCAACCATATCTGGCTCCCAAGCGATTTCAGCGCCGTCTTGAGTGGCTCCGATATCCTGCACCGTACCAAGCGTGGCGCCAATCGAAAGAACTCCTTCACCAGTGATAATGTTCGAAAATGTTACTGCCATTTTTTCCTCCTATTCCAAAATAAATAGCTTTTTACCTTTTTTAGTTTTTCTCTTTGAGAGCTTAATCGCATGATCAAGCTCAACTTCTTCCAAACGGCTACCGATCCCTCGGGACTTTTGCCATTCAAACTCATAGACCTTTTTTTTGAATCTCACTATTTTTCCAGAGCCTTTGCCTATATAAGTAATTGCTCTATACATAGAATATCCTCGGCTTTCTTATAAAGCAATTATACATGAACATAGCCAACTTGGAAAATCCGGTTTATTGAGGTATAGCCCTCCCTTTCGAGAGGAGCGAACATCCCACCCCCCGACATTCTGCACCAAAGCATCCTAAAGACAAGATCTTGGCCCGTCATTAGGGTCTTAAGACCGGAAATATCATCCCCAACGTTCAAAAAATCTTCAATTTTCAAGGCTATGTCTTTCGCCCGAGAGAGATCATTGTCGAAAATACTATACGTAATAGTTGACTCATACATCCAATACTGTTCCGCATCTTTGATTGAAGGAAAATCTAACCAAGTTATAAAAGGTGCTGTGGATGAGGAATATGCATTAATTGGATAAATTTCAATAGAAGGATAGCCTTCAGCCTGTAGATGTGATTTTAAAATAACATTCAAATTAGTAGCTATCATCTTACCAAATTCCTCGCCGCGTAAACGCTTGTTTTAACAATGCTATCAATTTTTGGCTTCAAACTCGGTGTTCCGGGATGTGTCACATTGTAAGTAAAGTTTCCATCTGGCATAGGCATAGGCTTTGACGAAGTTGAGATCTCATGAGCCTTAGTGCCACTATATAAATATCTTCCAATCTGATCTTTCGATTTCACGACTACCACAAGGCCTATTCCAGTAAATTGGACATTGACATCAAAATGGCTAGCCCTACTCCCCAACTCATCATTCATTCTAAGACGAATCATACTCTGGATCGTAACAGCCAGCTTAGCAAGCCTGACATTGAGCTGATCTTGTTTATTCTTTAAATAAATTTTTTTATTTTTTGCTGCGTCAATATTTTCTATGCTTACGTTTATCATTCGATCACATTCTTTACTTTAATCTGAAGGTACTGGATTTTCCCGGAAAAAGAGATTTCTCTGTCAATCTGCACCACCTGAATCCAATCATTCGTAATGATCTCATCGCCAATATACGTTCTGATATTTTTAAACCTAGTATTATAGTCAATCGGGGCGTCATGATCAACATACAAAAGGTAGTAGTCAGTCTCCACTGTGCTAGGCTCAATTCTGATATCGGTAGACGCTCTCGCCCTCACATAAAAACACCTGACATCCCTTTCAGTCAGATTCCAAGAAGCGTGAAGCTGGCCCATGTCATTGGTGGTAGAAACTTTGGTGTACAGATCTACTTTATGAACAAAACGAACAAAATTTCTTTTAGATGACATAATCCATCGTCCAATAAACATAGTCCATCAACAAAACATCTACATCAAGATTGCCAGTTGAATTATAAATATCTTTGATAAACTCAAGTCGGTTGTTACCCTGTTCAATCTTGGATATCCCATACCGAAAATGCTCTCTTCTTGTGTCATCAAACAAATCGACAATAAGAAGCTTGGCTGCCTGAGTAATATCTACGGGAACGGAGAGCCATCCCCAATCTCCAGTCACATAGACAGTAGAATTTTTTGGAAAAACTTTGGCTCTAATATCTTCAGTGTTAGTCTCTTCGACACTTGGAGTTGGATAGATAGTTTGCAAAAAATATTTAGACTTAAAGTCTAAACGAACGGCTGTTGTGTAATCTGTATCGTCAACTAATACGCTTGTAAAGGAATTCAGTCTACTTCCAAGATAAAGACTATTCCGATCATTTCCGTCATATTTATAAGTTTTATTTTTAATAAATTGAAAATTTTGGCCAGTATAAGTATCAATAATCCTTCTCGCCATCTTCTCTGTACTTGAAAACTTAGTAGTAAACTCTGGAAGATCGAAGTCCGAAAATTCTGTGAAAAAATCTGTGCTTGTGACATAGGCCTCTTCGACTCTAAACTCCGTATAAGCATAAAAAGGAGCGTCGGAGATTTCACAAGACCACTTTATTCTATACACACCAGCAGACCCAATTAAATCATCCGCTATAGTAATTGAATAATTATTGCCACTCACAAGAGTGGGAGCGGTAGCTGCAACGACAATATCCCCAAGATCATAATAGACAATAACAGATGCCGTACCGGCATCCGGTGTGCTCGGATAAGTAAAACTCTCAGTCACTGCGGTATATGGAGAATAAGTGTTCATATGAAAAGTATAACACTATCCCCGTTTTTAACCAAGCGAGTAGAATTCCTCAACCTGTTCTTTAGTTGCATATTCAAAACGATAATCCATGCTGCTAATTAATCTAGCAGCCTCAATAGCGTTCATTAATTGGAAAGGCTTTTCCCTTGTAAATGAGGCATCGGGTGAAGAAAAAGAATATCCACTCTTCATAAAAACCATCACCTTCTCCTGATTGATCTTGGCGATAGGATCTTCCGTATTTGCAACAACAGAGTCGGTATCCTTCACAACTTTCCTCGCAGGCTTCTTGGCCACGGTGCTCTCAGAATCCTCTGATTGCCCCGTATTTTCCTCTGTAATCGATTTCTTAGCAGGGGGCATATAATTACTCCTTAAAATGATAAATGCCGGGGATTTCTCCCCGGCATAATCATACCACAAACATTAGCTCAAGTTATGAGCGAACCTTGACATTGCGAACGTGGACATAAGCCGCAGCGTTCTCAATTTGGCAAGCAACACGAATGAACTGAGTGTACTCAATTGCATCCTTCTTGGGCTTAAACTCGCGATAAACAACAATATCACGCTGCATACCGACGATACGGTTCTGAGGGAACGTAAGTTCAACAACACCGTGATTGCCAGCGGCAGCGGTGTAGGTTCCAGTCTCAGTTTCCTCGTAAAGAGGAACCTCAAGAAGCGGAATGCCGAACGGACGAATACCAGCGACGTAAGACGTGCCAGCGCCTCCACCCTGAGCGCCACCAAGGCCAGCGTTGACGATAGCGTCACCCATGACCGAACCAGCGGAAGGACCGCCGGTGGCAGCAACATCAAGAGTCAAGCTCCAGATATAATCCTGCAAAAGCGAGCTTGAAGTTGACCAAGCAAGCTGTGAACGACGCTGAAGATACTTGTTGGGCATATCACGAAGCGCTGAGTCAAAGACTGAGCGAGTGAGGTATGCGCCAGCGGCATCTACAACAACGCCGTTGCTCCGGGCAAGCTTGCGCCAGCCATTGAGAGCCTTGATAAGTGGGAGCGAAGTCTGCGTGGTGTCGCCGTGGATCAAAAGATCCTCGAGGTCATTTGCAGTCTGGCGGGCCATAAGCGAAGCTACATGGTCTTCCAGAGAATCACCCTCAATGTTGTCTTCCAGACCTTCCGTGGTAAGCTCCCAATCAAGGCGAAGCTTGACGGTGGTCATAGAAATCTTCGTGAAAGTAGGATCAGCATTGCTGCCATCATCCGTGCCTTCAGTGGCCTTGCGCATAATGCGCTGGCCGATGTCAACCTTGTCGATATCGACGGTAGGCTCGTTCATGCGAACGATGCGCGCCGTCTTCATAAGGACAGACTGATCAAAAACAAAATCGATAAAACGATTTGCCTGCTTTGCATTCAGAATACCGCCTGAACCGGCGCCAATCTGAGTCGTATTAATTACCTTTTCCAGTAAATCTTTGCTGCTCATTATTCACCTCCTAGTTATGAATCGTAGCCTAAAACTTTAGCAACTGCGACGGGAACAAAAATTCCGCCCCAGAAACCTTCAGAATCGGCGCTCTTTTCGAGAACCTCTTCTTCAACAACATCAGCCTCTACATCAGCTGACTTCTTTTCTGCACCTGAGTTAGCAACCTTTTCAAGATCGCTCGAGATTTCCTCGGCTGATTCCTTTACCTCAGAAACGGACTTCTCGATGGCCTCGATTTTTCCGTCAACCTCTGCTGTAATATCAGCCTTTACCTTCTCAAGCTTCTCGTCAAGGAGATTGCTCAGGCCTTCAAGTACCTTTTCAAAATCCATTTCTTCTCCTTCATCAACCGAATCGACTGATTCAGACTTTTCCACAGCGTCAGCTGCAGTTTCTTCTGCATCAGCCTCTTCAGACTTTGCGACCATATCTTCAACAGAAGACTTCATTTCTTCATCTTCCATTCCCATATGACCAGACTTTTCCTCAACAGTGCCAGCATCGACCATGTTAAGAACAACTTGCGGAGGATTCGACATCGAACCTTCAGTGATAACTTTGAAGTTACCATTTGCAGTATTGACTTCAACAGTCTGCGCCTTCTCTACAACTGCTTCCTTGCCGAACAAAAAATCGCCAAGCTTTGAAAGAATGCTCTGCTGTTGTGTTTCAGTTAAATCTTCCGACATAATATTTACATTATCATTAATTTCATTTTCTTGCAAATTCATAGAATCTGTGCCTCCTTTCTCAATAATATCTTCCAAATAATTGGAATCATCTCTCTTCAGAATTGCAGGCAGTTCACGATCAGGTCCATTAACCTGACGCCAAGCTGCACGAACTTTTGCTTTTACGGAAGCAAGATCCTCTGCAGGAATCTGAACTCTATTTCCCCGAAAACCAGAAGGGCTTAACGCCGCAACAGCGCGGGAAACCTGTGCAACAGTCTCTTTTTCACCAAGACTGTCCCAAAGACGCAACTTCCAAGTGGAAGGCAACTCAGGATCAGGAACATAGGCGAAAGCAGCGGCAGGAAAATCTTCTCCATCTTCGCGCTTAGTTGTCGCCTTATTCATCGACATCATATCATCATCTTCATCATCGTCATCAAAAGACTCAAGCTGTGCAAGTCGCTCCTGAGCTTCGGCCAAAGTCGCAAAGCAACCAAACTTTCTCGAACCACTTTCAGAGTAAACGCAGAATCTGCCTTCCTCTTCCACAATCATCTTGCCGATAATAAAATCTAAATCATTACCTTGAGATGGGTTCTTAATACCGCCCCCACCTTCGCCAATCTGAGCGCTATCGATAGACTTATTTTTACTTGACTTTGGATGATCAGAGTTCAGAAGATCATAATCAGTCGTGTAGGCGCTATTCTCAGGCGAACCAGTACGAGCGAGATACAAAAAGGCATTAACGCGAGCCATAGCCCATTGATTGCGAGTCATGCCGGGTCGATGGGAGGTTGAGAACGCACCAGCGCCACGACGATAAACAGCCTTCAAAGAACCGACAGTAACGCGAGTCCAGCTGGGACGATCATTCTCTCGCATCTTCTCATTATGCTCATCAGCCTTCGTTTGAAGGGCAGTTTCAGTTGCAGCAGAAACTTCAATGCCACCAGAAGAATTTGAAGCGGAGCCGGGCTCATTTCTTTCAGAGCCACGAATTCTGTCAGACGGAGGAGCTGGAGCCTTCGATAAGTCGCCGGGTCCATCAATATTCATCCCGTCAACATCAGTCCCAACGCCCTTTTCCATATTCTTGATACGATTTGTGATAGCGCGAGCCCAAGTTTGACCGGGATCGCCGCCCCAAAGAGCCCAAGCGATCCGCCCGGCGCTAGGATAGCCTTCTCCGGGAGTAAAGCCCTTGCCTTGCTTATCAACTTCGTGGCGAGAAAAGAATGAATGCATTCTGCGAACAGTTGAGATACTAAGCCTATCTTTGTTCATAATATCTCTAGCTCTAGCAACGCCAACAGGCGTCCCGCCACGATTAAACTCTTTTCTCCACTCAAGGCCACGACGCGCCTCTGCGGCCATAGCGTCAGTTGGAACGGTATTGATATCTGCGAGAGCCTTCGTCATAACATCTTCATAAGAAGAAATAAATTTATTTATTTCAACAGTATCAAACTTCTCTGTCCGTCCAATAATAACCATCTCTTCAGAACAAGCCGGGCAGGCACTATCAGAGCCAATGGAGGCATACTTATCATCTTCACAATAAAAAACATCCTGAAGATTCTCAGCGACATACTCAAGCTTTCCGTCAATACTCTTGATCATAGCAAACATTCCAGCGGGATTGCATGGATTATCAACAACACTAAGTTCACCAAGAGTATAACGAACAATTTCATTAATATTCCGGCCAAGCTTCTCCATGAATCTAGTCTTTCGATCCTGAACCATGCCACCGATAGAAAAGCCGCGAAGAGTTCCATCAAGAATCTTCTGCCAAGTATTCTCAGCACCCTTTGAAATGTATACTGAAACCTCAATGCCACGATAGGTTTGGCCGTTATGCTCAACAGGCACCGGCTTCCAATCAACAAGCTTTCCAACTGCAATAGGAGAATGCATTTCTCGAATGTTTCCCACCCAATTAGAAAAAGCCTCAACTGAGGCATCAAAGTTAACAATATCATCGGCAAGATCCACGTTATCGGCTGTAGCAATGCCTGTTACGATTCGCTGCTCTTGATTAATTTTTTGAAACGGGAAAGTAAAATTTAAATCCGCTGAGTGCATCGTCATGCCTCCCAATCTTGTAATTGTACATCAGATATTACACAAAGTCAATTTAGTAGTCTACATTGAAAGCTATGAACGGAGTTCCAGTATTTGCGAATAGAGGAATTGCAGGTCTACCTGCAGCTCCACCAGTAAATGTTCCATCAAAACCTACTTGGCTCATTCCAGCCACATGATAAACCGTAGAGATAGTCAGCGCATACGGGCCAGTTCCATCATAAATCTGCAGACCGCTGCTTGAAATATCTGCAGATACAATAGCCCTTCTGGGAGGAACGGATAATTGCCATCCGAAACGATTTGCGTTATTTGTAGAACCAACAACACCCGGAATTCCCCAATGATCAAAGCCAGATCCAAGACCTCTTTGCCTGTAATAGTAGCGCTGACACATTGCGAGTTCTAGGGCAAGAGGGCGTTCTTCGAATGAGCTTGCATATGAACCTTCCTCAACCTGAACACCCCAGAAATCAAATGTATTATTTTGAATACCTATGTTTGCATCAGCACCATTGGAAACAAGCAAAATTAAAGCAGTGCTGGAACTATTCACATCGGTACCGATTGTCTTGCCGGATATCGAGGGGACAGAGATTGTTGCACTAAAACGCTGCCAACTTGTTGACAAAACACTTGCATAATTTGTTGACGTATATGTGACAGCGGACGGACTTCCTCCAGTGCCATAATTTTGCTCAAAATTAACTGCCACTTTCGGAGTTGCAGATCCAGATTTTGCCCAAAAAGAAACGGTTACAGTTTTCCCGGCGAGAAGCCTTACATCTTCAATTCCCTGTCGTATAGCGGCAAAGTTTGTTCCTGACTGACCGCTTGTAACTATTCTTAAAAATCTTTCCGGCTGCTGATTGGATGCAGGCCCAGATCCCACGGTGAAATTTTGAGGCGTCATCGTGACTGTACCGCCAGTATTGACTTGCTTCCATCGATCAAACCCGTAAGAATTTGTTGCTGTTGAAGATGTCCATAACCGCTGATTAATTCGAAAATCTCCATTCATCAAAAAGTTTTTAAATCCAGAGTAATTATCAGACCACGAAGTGCTAACAGAATCTTTCACAATTATCTGTCCAACTGAACCTCCCGCTGGAACTCCCGCACCTTGAGCCCCAGTAGCGCCCTGAGGGCCTTGAGGACCTTGCGCACCTTGAGCCCCAGTAGCGCCCTGAGGGCCTTGAGACCCCTGAGCGCCTTGAGGACCCTGAGGTCCTTGAGCGCCCTGAGCGCCAACTTCACCGGCTATTGAGATCATCCAATAAAAATAAGTACCACTCCCAACAGTTCTGTCAACATTGACATCAATAGACGTGCCAGCGTTAGCAGTGATTTGGCCTTCCATATAATTTGAAAGATCGTTAGTGAGCCTTACACGTTCGCCAATTTGATATGCTGAGGTTGCAGGAGTAGATAGAGAAAAAGTTTTTGTTCCAGTTCCAATTGTAACTGAAGAGCTTGATATTTGAAGATATCCTCTACCTTGAGCCCCCTGAGGTCCTTGAGCGCCCTGAGGGCCCTGAGGGCCTTGCGGGCCTTGAGAGCCAGTAGCGCCTTGAGGGCCTTGCGGGCCCTGCGGGCCTTGAGAGCCAGTAGCGCCTTGAGGGCCCTGCGGGCCTTGAGAGCCAGTAGCGCCTTGAGAGCCTTGCGGGCCCTGCGGGCCTTGAGAGCCAGTAGCGCCTTGCGGGCCCTGCGGGCCTTGAGAGCCAGTAGCGCCTTGCGGGCCCTGCGGGCCTTGAGAGCCAGTAGCGCCTTGAGAGCCAGTAGCGCCTTGAGGGCCCTGCGGGCCTTGAGAGCCAGTAGCGCCTTGAGGGCCTTGCGGGCCCTGCGGGCCTTGAGAGCCAGTAGCGCCTTGAGGGCCCTGCGGGCCTTGAGAGCCAGTAGCGCCTTGAGGGCCTTGCGGGCCTTGGGCGCCAGTCGGACCTTGTGAGCCTTGAGCGCCAGAGGGGCCCTGCGAGCCCTGCGGACCAGCAGGGCCTTGAAATCCCTGAGCGCCCCTAGGAATAGTAAAATCTAAAATAGCTGCAGTAGAGGTTCCGCTATTCACAACAATAGCGGAAGAACCAGCAGCGCCGGTAGTAGTAGTCCCAATAGAAACAGTAGCAGAGCCCAAGCCGACAGGACCTTGAGGTCCTTGAGGACCAACCATGCCGATAGAAGCTTCAGAAGCAATGGCAGAAGGACTAACAGTAATGGCCTGAACCCCGCGATTTACAGTAATATTAGGGCCAGCAGCAGTCGGAGTGACGCTAACTGTAGTATCAACACCACTTACAGTAATTTCGTTAGTGGTCTGATTAACTTCAGTCATTAGTAATAATACTCTCCGCTAAAATAAGTCATTTGCTGTCTGACTTCAAACAACCCGCGAATAACTTTGATAATATCACCTGCAGCGCCAACGCCCGGACTTGTTCCAAGACGAACTTCTAAATCGTAATCATAAATTCCAGCAGGAGCACTGCCCATCAAAGAAGAAGGAATGGAGATATCAATTATTCCCGTCGCAGGGGTGACAGTTATTGCCTGAGTTGATCCAATGTATTGAAGATTATTGGAACTTATCCAAATAACAGGATCGCTTCTGTAGGCGGCAGTTTTCAAAGTTGCTGGATAGGACTTCCTAACCATCATGTGAGCAGAAGCTCCAGTGCCAAGATTAATTGCAGCCCCAGCGGAATTCTTGTAGACAATTTGGCGGATAAAAGTTGTTCCCTGATCAGCCACAATATTATAAATACCTACATCAGAAACGTCATTAACAATAGTAGTCATTTTTCCTCCAACACAACCATTTTATACCACAGAGAGTTAAAACTCAAGAATATTAAGAAGATACAGAAGAGTCGGTATCATCTACGGTATCTGCAGGAGCCATTGCGTTGAATGTTGCAATTGCCGACTCCAAGCCTTCAGCTTGAATCAAAATACCTTCAACCGAATAAAAACCATCTCCATTATCGGTAATAATCCGATCAAATCTATCAATAATCATAAGTTTGCCCTTTGAGTTGTTGCCGTTTTGCCCGCAGTGGTTCCGCCCGTCTGCGCTGTTTGCCCGTTTGTAGGCGATGTATATGACGAAGTAGTACTAGAAATATCTAGCACAAGTATAGGACCGCCGCCACCAGCGCCACCGCCATTGCCAGCTCCTCCTGTGCCAACGCCATTTCCACCATTTCCACCATTTCCACCTGTAGCGTCAAGGGCGTTTGTGATAGTAGAGCCTGTCAAAGTTTGATATACAATAAATATGACACCACCACTTCCGCCAGCGCCACCGCCTCCGCCTCCAACATTGCCAGTAGTGCGAGTTGCCCCAGCGCCTCCTGCGCCGCCTATAGATTGGAAAATGCCTGCAGTATTATTTGTTCCGCGAGCAATAATTTTTGCAGCAATATAAATAGTTCCAGCGGGAGACCCAGATCCTCCACCCCCTCCGCCTGAGTTGGTGCTGTCTCCACCTCCTCCGCCTCCACCTAAGCCCATTCTTCCAGAAGCAATAGGTTGATAGATAGTCTCAGCTGTATATTGCAGCCAATTATAAGTGGTCCCAGTATTTGTGCCCATTCCACCACCTGATCCAGCAGACCCTGCGCCCCCAACGCCGCCAATTGCGGCAGTGCCTCCATACCAAGCAGAAGCGCTTGGCAAGTTTCCTGACGCAGATCCAGCAGCAGTTCCCCCATTGCCGCCATTCCAGCCTGAACCACCACCTGCTGGGAGCAATGCGCTTCCTCCACTAACGCCGCTGACAAAGCTTCCTGCGGTTGCCCCCGATGCCGCTGCTCCAGCAGTTCCATTGATTCTTACGGCTCCAGCGGGGGCGCTGGAAATAGTAAGCGTATCTCTAACCCGAATCCTGTAGCCCGCAGTATTAAGTGCAGATCCAGCATTCAAAGTTAAGTTATTATAATCCATATCTCTAGTAAGAGTTACTGCGCCAGAGATAGTTACGTTACCGTCTGTACCTGTACCGAACATGGCAAGATTAGATTGTCCATCAGCACCTTGAGCACCCTGAGCCCCCTGAGCGCCCTGAGCGCCCTGAGTTCCGACTACAGAAACACTACTTGTAACGAAACCGACAGAAGCCGTAGTGACACCACCGCCAACTCCACCAGCCGAACAGTAGATAGCAATCCTATCGCCAGAAGTTATTGAAAGATTTAACCCCGTCGCTGCGCCTGTAGTATTCCCATTTGTAACAGAAACTGTTTTTCCAGTGCTAGCCCCGTTCTTATAAATCTCTGCCGTAAAAGTTCCGGTGAAAGCGGTTGTAGCTGCAATCGATAAAGTCGTTGCCGTACAAGTCTGCTCTATGCGGATACCTGTTGAAACATTTGTTCCATTACCAAAAGCAAAATATGAGCCAGTAGTTACAGAGGCACTTCTTTCTCCAAATAGAACAAAGTATGCGCCGCTTTCCGGAAGCGGTCCTTGTGGGCCTTGTGGACCTTGAAAACCTTGAGGGCCTTGCGGGCCTTGAGAGCCTGTAGCGCCCTGCGGGCCTTGAGAGCCTTGAGAACCTTGAGGGCCTTGCGGGCCTTGAGAACCAGTAGCGCCCTGCGGGCCTTGAGTGCCTTGCGGACCTTGTGGGCCTTGTGGGCCTTGAGAACCTTGTGGGCCTTGAGAACCTTGCGGACCTTGTGGGCCTTGTGGGCCTTGAGAGCCAGTAGCGCCCTGCGGACCCTGCGGGCCTTGAGAACCTTGTGGGCCTTGAGAGCCAGTAGCGCCCTGTGGGCCTTGCGGGCCTTGATCGCCAGTAGCGCCCTGCGGACCCTGCGGGCCTTGAGAACCTTGTGGGCCTTGAGAGCCAGCAGGACCCTGAGGACCTTGATAACCTTGAGGACCAACCTGAGTATACATAACCTGAGTGGCAGTCAAGATAACAGAAGGAATAGCTGGAGCCGGAGAAGCAGCAGCAATATACTGCAAAGAAATATCAGTACTAGTAGTCTGCCAAAACAGCTGAACATAATCATTGGCGTTCAACTTAAGAACATAATTTACTGTTCCAATCGCATGGCCGTCAACATTACCGTGACTTTCAACAACACTCCACTTGCTATCACTATCAGGAAGATTCGAACCATTCTTTTTTGCCCACACATTTAAGTCATTAATTTGAACATTAGCATTTGCAAATTGAATAGAAAAAGTAATACTATAAACACCTTCATATGCAAATGTAACTTTACTATTATCTACAATAGAAATACCGTTGCTATCTGGATCAGTGTTGTTATATGTTATTGCATACTCAGTATTAACCAAGGCAGCAAATTGATCTTGAGTACTCCAGAAAGAACCCCAATACCCCAATGCCCCGCCCGCTCCCTGCGTTCCAGTCGCTCCCTGTGGACCTTGAAAGCCTTGCGGGCCTTGAGGACCTTGCGAGCCTTGCGGGCCCTGCACATTCGATTGAGCACCTTGCGGGCCTTGAGGGCCTTGGGAACCTTGATCGCCAGTAGCGCCCTGCGGGCCTTGAGGACCTTGATCGCCAGTAGCGCCCTGCTGACCCTGAGAGCCCTGCGGGCCTTGAGGGCCTTGCGAGCCTTGATCGCCAGTAGCGCCTTGCGGGCCTTGCGGACCAATCGCACCTTGCGAACCTTGCGGGCCAGTAAAGCCTTGCGGGCCTTGATCCCCTTGTGGGCCAGTTGGGCCTTGAGTACCTTGTGGGCCAGTGTCTCCAGTCAGGCCAGTAGAGCCCTGTGGACCTTGAGGGCCTTGCGGGCCTTGAGATCCTTGAGGGCCTTGAGTTCCTTGCGGACCAGCAGCGCCAGCAGCGCCTTGTGGGCCTTGATCCCCTTGTGGGCCAGTCGGACCTTGACTGCCAGTATCGCCTTGCGGGCCTTGAGGACCTTGGGAACCTTGACTACCAATAGGTCCTTGAGGTCCTTGAGCACCTTGATCACCGCTAGCGCCCTGAGGGCCATTGGCGCCCTGCGCTCCTTGAGGGCCCTGCGACCCCTGAGGGCCAACAGGACCCTGACTACCTTGTGATCCCGTCGAACCTTGAGATCCCTGAGGACCAGCAGGTCCTTGAGCACCATTTTCGCCCTGAGATCCTTGGCTGCCCTGAGGACCTTGAGGACCTTGCGAACCAACGGCACCTTGAGGGCCTTGAGGACCCTGAGAGCCTTGAACGCCAGCAGATCCTTGAGGACCCTGAGCTCCCTGCTCGCCAGTTGCCCCTTGAGGTCCTTGCGGACCTTGCGGCCCCTGAGTGCCTTGAGGTCCGGGGACAGTAGAATTCGCTCCGGCAGAACCCTGAGAGCCTTGAGGCCCTTGAGGACCCTGATCTCCAACAAGACCAGTCGCTCCAGTAGGCCCTTGAGGACCCTGAGGACCTTGATCTCCTATAGAGCCTTGCGGACCAGTAGCGCCTTGCGGGCCAGTAGATCCCTGAGAACCCTGCGGACCCTGAGATCCCTGAGCGCCGACTGATCCCTGCGGACCCTGCGCTCCTTGAACGCCAGTTGCGCCCTGAAATCCCTGCGGCCCTTGTGGGCCTTGAGGGCCTTGCGAGCCCTGTGCTCCCTGTGGGCCCTGAGTGCCCTGAGGCCCCGCTACAGTAGAGGCCGCTCCAGTTGATCCTTGAGCGCCTTGTGGGCCTTGAGGACCCTGCGAGCCCTGAGGGCCTTGAACAGTTGATTGAGCTCCCTGTGGGCCTTGAGGACCCTGCGGGCCTTGAGGACCTTGAGCTCCATTTGCTCCGATTGCGCCCTGAGATCCTCTTGGCCCTTGAGATCCTTGAGGGCCCTGATCGCCCTGAGGACCCGTCGCCCCAGCAGAGCCCTGCGGACCTTGAGAGCCCTGAGTTCCTGTGGCGCCAATTGCACCTTGAGGACCTTGAGGACCCTGAGCGCCCGTCAGTCCAGCAGAACCCTGAGGACCTTGAAAACCTTGAGAGCCAGTTGCGCCTTGAGATCCCTGAGCACCTTGAGGGCCCTGAGGGCCTTGCGAGCCTTGGCTTCCTTGAGCGCCAGTCAGGCCGATAGCGCCCTGCGGGCCCTGTGGGCCTTGAGCGCCTTGATTGCCCTGTGGGCCTTGAGCGCCTTGTGATCCCGTCAATCCAACTGCACCTTGAGATCCCTGCGGGCCTTGTGGACCTTGAGCGCCTTGAGTGCCTTGACTGCCCTGAGCGCCTTGCGGTCCTTGAGGGCCTTGTGTACCCTGTGGGCCACCGGGATCGCCCTGCGGACCTTGAGGGCCTTGAGGACCATTAGACCCAATGAAACCACCGGGACCTTGAGGGCCCTGAACACCTTGAGGGCCCATAGGGCCTGAAACTCCAGCAGCAATAATATCGACAGAATCTTTTTTTAGAACAACTTCTTCAGAAGGTCTGATAATAACGTCATCAGTATCAACCCGCAAAATTGCAACATCAATATTTTGTTGCAAAAGAACTGTATCAGGTTCTACTTTTTGAAGAACAATGTCATCACCATTCGGGCGTAAAACAAGTGATTCAATTACCCGAAGTGTAATGTTATCGCTCATCTAGTCACATCTCTAGAGATTACGGCTTCACCTGCCATCAAAGTCGTAATCGTTCCTCCATTATTTTCCTGCAAATCCCAAACAGCATTCGCAGGGCTCAAGGCTGCTGTAGTAGCAGCCGACAAGGTGCAAGCAAACTTACCTTGAGCGGCATTTACTATTGAACAAGTAAAAGTAGCAAGAGCGGAAGTAGAGCTAGCCTTCTCTCTTACCTGAGCCGAATAAGTTCTCCCGGCGATATTGATAGCAGCGCCGTCAGCGTCCTGAAGTGTGACAGTCACCGTTTCAGTGTCGCCAATTCTAATTGATAATGGGTAATTTGCTGGTGTCGCCATTTTATCTCCTATTCCACAAATATGCTTCCGCTTACAGAGCCGCTAACAACTTTTACATAAACTCCATTGTTAAAAGGAATTCCGACAAAAACATGATCATCGTGCTCATTATTTTTAATCTTAATAGTGCAAACTTTAATCCCAGTATCATCAATGCCATCATACATCTCAACAACAGAGTCACCAGAAGATGCATACAAGTGATGACCCTTCCACAAGGCTGCGTTGTTTCTAATCAATTTGCTAGAATTCATAGTTACATATTGCATAATTACTCCACAAATACAGATCCCTTAATGGAACCTGAAACAACATCGACATAAACGCCAGAGTTGAACGGAATTCCATCCGAATAAAACATCGAAGTTTCATTCTGGGGGATCTCAAGATTAAAAACAAGGTTCCCCGATGAATCTGATCCGTCATAAATATTAACAACCGAAGCCGCAGAGGCGCCGATAGAAAAACCCTTGACTAGAGCTGCACTATTTCTAATAAGCTTGTCACTTGTAAAAATTATATATTGCATTATATTCTCCTTTAAGCTGGCGGGTTTGAATCTTGATTCGCACCGCGCTCCGCTCTTCCAGTAGTCCCGTCAACTGGAGACGATTCTCCAGCAGCGCTATCCTGCGGCGACTTTGGAGGACTACCGGCTTGAGCGTTCGTATTTCCCTGTGGAGCTCCGCCACTATTAGGCATAGAGTCTCCAGTTTGTTCAGCCATGCCCATCTCAAAGTCCTGCTTTTCTTTGGTGAGCCTTGTTGGGTATGGCAGAACCATATCACCGTCCTGAAGGGCAGTAAGACCAATCTTCTCCCTGACCTCATTAGGCGTAATAACTTCTGTACGAAGATATCGATCCCAAATTCTAGATCTCAAATCTTCGTCAATAACGTCAATTTCAGCAAACTTAAACTGTTTCTTATCACTGAACTCTTTGACAATTCTATTCAGCTTCTTTTCTAAGACTTTTTGATCCGGTCCTACAACCTGATTCTTGAAAGTCTTATCTGCGTCCCTAGAGACGGCGAGGTTTGCATTGTCGTAAATACCAATCTTAGGAGCGGGTACTCGGTTTGCAACCGTAATTTCATCGCGATTTGACTTGCGATATTTATCGAATGAAGCCTCTTGGACATTATTTTCGAGCTTCTCAAACTTGATATCGACATCCCGCCCAAGCGTGGCTGGAAGTGGAACAAATAAGGTTCCATGATTGTTGCCTTTAATTTCATTGCGAAAATAGTTGATAACCTCAGCCTTAGATTTTTGCGAAAGATTTGCACCCTTAAGAATAATTGCATAACGAGGAATGCTTTTATTTTCAAAATAATCAATATTATATTCTTTGGCGAACTTATCTCCTACAATAGAACTGATGGCCGACACTGCAGACGGCACACCGTAGTAAGTGTTTGTGGGAGTGTACTGTTTGAAATGAATAATTTCATTTGGATTTGGATCTCCATTGATGGGGTCCACAGTTTCCAAATCTTGGAAATTTCTAAAAAAAGTAAACTTAAGTCCGGCTTTTTGGACAAAACCATCGCGAGCTCGTCTAACTCTAACGTAGGCTCCGGGTATATGGCCAAGATATCCTATCGTTCCATTTCGATTTCGCCCAACTTCGATATATCCATTTCCGATTGTTAGATAGTCAACCCAAGCCTTGATTAAAGTCTCAATGAAATCTTCGTCAATATTTAAATTCTCAAAAATTGCCTCTAAGCGTTCTTCTTCCTTTTGAAGCTCGTCACGAAGCCTACTCATAGACTCGCCATCCTTAGTTGTGGCACGTTCAATTCTCTTATTTGACTTAGAAGTATTTTGCCAAACATATCCAAGAGCCACAGTATTCATAACTCTGGCCAATACCGTTGCATTGTGAATTGCGTTCTCTTCAAACAAAGAGGCCAAAACTTCCACATTATATGGAGGCTCAACTAGATCGAACATTCCATAGCCATTAACCACCTCGGGGTCTACGAAATCCGATTCAACTCCGCTGGCCCCGGTTTGATATCTTTTCTTAAGCTTATAAAACTTATTTTTAACTTTTTTAGACTGGCTCGTTACATCGATATCTTTCTTGAAAACATCCTTGTCTTCTACAACTTTCCTAGACAAGTCCGCAGTATAAGAGCTAGTAATATCGTCGATCTCTATCGTCTCATTATTCTCTTCTGCCAATGCTGCTGTAATTCTTCTCATACCATACCTCTACGCCCAAGTTGCTTCACAGAGTCAACTGGGTCTGGAATATACCCGTCCATAAATCTTTCCGTGTGATCGTCAGATTCATTATCAGTGATCTTCCTACTCCCCGGAATCCACATGGGCTCTCCGTCCAAAGCCTCAAGGCCAACGTACCCAATAGCGGCCTCTCTCATCCTAGATTCAATGACAGGCGAGTTTAGATCTCCTTCTAGAGACAGGAATCTTCCCTCTCCATCTCCAATAAGAGATCCATCCGGCATTTCCCAAAGGCAAACGCCGCGCAAATCTTCGACAACGAACTCTATGTTCTTCAGCTTTTTACTCATCGTACAATATTATCACAGACATTTAGTTAACAAGCAACAAGTCGATCCAAATTCATCAAAAAATGACAAAAACCGCTCCAAAACGGAGCGGTTTTTGTCGAAAAAGTGTTTTTTCAGATTTCGCAGCTATCGTTACTGCAAAATTTCTCACCCTCGGCATCAAGAGCTTTGCCTGCGTAAAGACTTTTCCACTTAATCTTCCTAACACTTGCAACAGAGTCAGACCAAGTATTGATGTCAATTCTCTCGTAAGGCATTTGCGCATACGCTCCGCCAGCCTCAAGGAGCGGAAGCATAGAAACAGACTTCAGCTGTCCATCGATAGAACGAAGCAGCGCTCCAATCTGATCCTTCTCATCTTCCGTGAAAGTGACAGTAACAGAAACCTGATTGTCGGCCCAATACCTTTGAGCGAGGATTGCAAGGGAAGTCTTTTCCCACATACTCACTTCCCGCTCTGTCCTGACCTCAGGCCCCTTCGTTGGAAGCTCTACCACTATACTGTGAGTAGGGTCCATGACATCTGGCTCTGTATGATATCCAGCAGCAGCAAGGGCATCGACAAGGGGATCATTTGAAGCAAGCCTCATTCGTCTAATATAAACATCAGCGGTTGGCCAATGGACACCCGGAGTGACTCCAAAGAGCAATGAGACAGTCCCAGATGGCTTCACAGACGTTGTTTTGATAGAAGGTCTACATCCGAGCCATTCTGAATAAACATTGTCAAGATGCTGAATATAGTCGTATCCGTCATTGAGCCAAGTGCGAAGATTTGTCCACCCATGCATTTCAGCAAAATGAGCGAGCCCCGATACGGAGCATCCGATACGTCGATTTCTCTGCATAATTGCATTTGTCTCAGGCCAATGCGTCGGCAGCAGAGTGACTGACTTAGCGTATAAGTAAGAGATCTTCAAAGTTTTCTGGAAATCTTCAAGAGAATTGTGACGAGAAATAAAGTTCTCAACAAGAGTGCAGCACTCACCAGACTCAAGAGTTTGTTCGGAACAGGGGTTGGTTCCGGCGGCTCGCCAATCTTTGTTATTAGCTGCATCGACTAAACGGCCATACTCCCTGCAAAGATCAAGCCAGACAATTCCCGGCTCACCATTATTAGCAATCCGGTCTGCAATTGCGTCGAAGTTATCTCCAACGTTAGCGACAATGGAGTTGTTAGAAGTATGCCCCCATCCATTAGCGCCCATGCGCTCGGGGTTCACCTCCCAATTTTTAAGATCAAGGAACTCTTCGTCATTAAGATCGCCAAGTGCAATCTCCGCAGAGCGTCGCACGTTCCCAGCCACAACGCACTTGCCAATTTTATTCTGGATATCAACAATGTCTGTTGAAGAAACCTTCTCGCCCTCGCGACCATCAAACTGGGCAGCAAGGGATTTGTGCAAATCAATCAAAGGACCCGGGCCAGCGGCAACTCCGCCAAAACCCTTGATAGGTTCCCCTGATGGGCGAATCTCATCGTAATCGAAAACAACACGATGACGATTTGCGAAAAAATATGATTCAAGGAGAGCCCCCACAGAGTCGCGCCATCCCTCGCGAGAGTCCGGGATTACATAAATCCTCGGCTCATCAATTGGCTTATGAATCTCGAGCTTTCCTGCGCCCTTTGTATCGAAACCAACGCCAACACCAAGCATTGACATTTCCATCAGTCTGATAAACGGCCACACAGCATCTTGAACCGAACGTGAAGAAATGCCCTCAGTGGAAAGGAACGAACAGTTCTGAAGAGCCGCAGAGTTTTTTTGTGCGTGAACAAATTCGGTGCCCATCATCCAAAGGCCACGTCCCGGAGGAGTCCACTTCCCAACGAAAAGTCGCTCGTAAGCGTCCTGAGCGGTATTTTGCGCCTTGCGTTCATTCCAAGGGAGCCTATTTTCTTTGCACCAATCTTTCTGAATTGTGAAAGTTCCCTCAATAACTCTCCGGCAAGTTTCGTGCCATTTCTCCTTCGAGCCATCTGCCTTACGTCTTGAATATTTCGTCAAAAACGTAAGTTCTCCAAGAGAGTTTCCAGCTCCAATTGGAAATCCCCACGGAACTTCCCTCTTCTCGTAATTAGCAATAAAGTCGTCTGACAACTTAAAGCTAAGATAGTCCGTATTCTCCACTACTTCTCCTATGTTCGTCAGCAGGAGCGCTTTGGCGCAAGCCTGCCTATTCTCCGCCCGTATTTTCGGGTCTATTAGAGCATACCACCGGTAATCGCTGTTCGCTGCGAAATTACGCCATCTGGCTTATTTTTTCTCCAAAAATGTCAACAATCTTCTGGCCTATATGTCCCCAAGTTTGTGTTGAATGTATAATATTCGCAGAATGTAAAGTCTTCTCTTTTACATCATTAAAATTTTCATATACATATTTCATTTTATCGCGAAGGTCATCTGGGTCCGGGTCTACCCAGTCCCCAAGATGAATTCCGTTGCCCGGCGACGGATGAGAGTCAAGTGGAACAGACATCTCAGCAAAATCCGCGCACGCCGTGGCGTTTGTTACAATAGTGGGTAGCCCTGTGGCAATGCCCTGAAACGGAATCAGTCCGAACCCCTCTCCGTTTGTGGGATAAACTAAGCAGTGGGCTTGATTGTATATTTTTACCAAATCTTCAACACTCACAGAATAATCTATTGAGAAAATTTGCGGATGATATTTTGCACTCTTAAAGTCAACTCCGTTTTCATAAAAACGGCATTCAGTTTGTTCATTTGATTTTAAAATCAAAAGGACATCTTTATTCCCATCAAATAGATCCAAAAAAGCATCAACTACCCTCTGGCCTCCTTTTCGGGCAGTTGGCCCGCCAACATGAAGAAATATGAACTTGTCTGTAATATATCTATTTTCAATTTTCCAAAGTTCTGGATCTATGCCGTGGGGAATTACTCTAATAATATTATTAACTTTAAATTCTTCAAAGATATCTGCACAAAATTTTGATGGAGTCCAAATCTCCTGCATATTATTCATAATTTCAGGCCAAGATTCCGGAATAATGGAAGATTCCCAAGGGGTATATCCAATTCTATATTGATCGAGATTCCCGCTGTAAAATTCTGGCTGGATAAAGGATATATGACACTTAACCTCTCTGTTATCGTAGAGGACTTCGACGCCACAAGATTGAAGAGCTTTTATGGTACGAACTGCAGCGTATCCATACCCCATCCCTTCACCTATACCCGGAGGGCTAAACCACCCAATTTTTTTCACATTTTCTCCAAAATTTTTTGATCTAAAATTTCTTCACCTGTATTAAAATTAAATATTTTTACATTGTCCCAAAATAGGTGAATCGCTATTTTTTTCTTGACTATATTTGTAGTAAGTCTATCACAAAATAGACATCTTGAAATGACAGAAAATTCTTTATCAATAACGTATACAGCTAAAGACTCTGTATTCATTACAGCAAATTTCCCACAGTCTTCACATTCCATCGTATATAATGGTTTGCTCACTATATTAGTATATCAAATATATACAATTTTCTAATACTTTAGCGCCCCCGGAGAGATTCGAACTCCCGACCTAATGGGTAGAAACCATTTGCTCTAATCCGCTGAGCTACAAGGGCTTATAGTCCGTTTTTAACCGCATACGGACAAAGATGCGTCCACACGTTAGAACATTGGCCAAATGTTCCTAGGGGATTCTAGACTCCCCAGCGGGCCTTCGTGAACTCCCGCAGAACTATTATCGCCTAACTGCTTTCCTGAGATTTAACCATGCTGCGTGATAGACGCCATCAACATCTTCAGGGTCATCATCAGCATCGGCCCATTCGTTGATCAGCGAGCGCAGTCGTTCGATTTCATTAGCGGCTTGATGATGGAGCCAGCAATCAGTATGACCATGATCTTCCTCAGGATTATCCCCTGTATGTGGAAGACCAGCGGGGCAAGCACGATCTCTCAGATGCTGAATAATATCCATTGTTTCTCCTTTGAAAAGTGCGGGCGGTGGGATTCGAACCCACAAGGAGTTTCCTCCGAAGGATTTTAAGTCCTCTGCGTATGCCATTCCGCCACGCCCGCAATCTGTTTTAAAAAGTCTTTCTGCGCTTGCTCTTGTTCTGGTAAAAACGTATCCAGTCTTCTTCTGTCATCTGCTTAGTAGTTGCCTTAGATGTAGCGGCTCGAAGACGAGGTTTGTGGAGGGCCTTATTGCCACTAACCCAATATGTTTTTTTACCCGCACTACCTTTTATATATCTCATAATATTATTTCATTATATAGTTGGCAATCGGAGTTTGCTCAGGATTCTCAATACTCCAATTCAAAATACCATCTTGCCATATGAAATCGTCAACTCCAAGATCTACAAATCTTTGATGTATATCATTTTCATACGCTTGATGAATCATAGAAACAAGATTTTGAATTTCAGCATTCCGTTTTTTCTGAGTGTTATTAGAGTGATGATATTGAATATAACCAAACTTTTGAATATGAACTATCTTAGTGTTAAGAAATGTTCTTATAAGAAGTTCATAATCATCAGCAACAAACAAGTTTTTGTTGTGCCCACCAATACTCTGATAGAAGTCACGTGTCCAAGCTCTAAAGTGATTTGGCACTCCAACAATATGACGAATAGTTTTGGAATTAATATCTGGATAGTTGGTAACTAAGTAATCTCTGCCCCGCCAAAATTCAGATCTATAGCTTCCATATCCAAACCCCCAGCCATCAGGATATGATGCGTTTTCGTGCTCTTCGCCAATAACTTCGGCGCAATCAGAATAGCAGAATCCGGCGTCAGGATAATTTTGAAAAGCTCTAAAGACATCCAAAAATGCCCAAGGAGTCAATTCATCATCATGATCAAGCTCAACAAGATATTCGCCATTAGCGAGACTAAAAGCATTTTTCTTTACCTCGCCAATTGAGCCTGAATGCTCAGCGAAAAACACTTTGACGCGAGGGTCTACGGAAGCGAGCTGCTTGATTGAATGAATAGTATTTTCATCGGTAGAGCCATCATCATAGATAATCCACTCCCAATTTCTGTACTCTTGCCCAACTAAAGATCGATATGGCCACCAGATATTTTCTGTATTATAAGTAGGAGTTATAGCGGAAATTAATGGCTCATTTAAGTTAAGTGAATCTTTAATAAGATTAGAGTAACAAGTTAAAATAGAACTGTATAATTCATTATCTTCAATTGAGCTATCATAGTGTATCCATTTTTTTCTTATATTTAATGGCTGACTGAACAAGGAAGTATACGAGTGTAAATCGCCAAATGTAATAATTACATGAGGATTGGTGTCCACAATATTCTTACTTGCAAAAAGTCCAGAAGTCTCATAAGTTATATCAAATCTATCAAAAATATTATTCTCAATTTGATTATGATTAAATATAAGCACTTTAATTTTATCAGTCATATTCCTCCAATAAAGAGGTGGGGGATTTCTCCCCCACCATCCGCACTGCCTTCACACGGGCTTCGCGCTTCGTTCGGACTATGACATCATACCACTAAGACGAACAATTCCATCAGGAATTGCAGCAAGTCTACAAAGACCTTCCGGCTCAACTGTCTGAGCGACAATATGACACATACCTTCGCCCTCATAATGAGCGCAATTCAAACACTTGATTCCCATCGAAGCGTTATCATTCTCAGACGCCTCAACATAGCCAACCCAAATGCCCTTGCCATCATTATTCGCAAGCTTGCCATGACGCTCCACAATACCCATCATAGCCTGAACAAACTCCTTCTCAGGCTGAGGCATGGAATCCTTGATTTCATCAGCAATCTTATCAATCCAATTATTTTCCATAATTACTCCGTTCTTGCGCCACGTTCGCAACTTGTAGATTATATCAGATTTTAAAAACTTTGGTACGGAAGAATTCCGGGATCTAGCACTAGATTTGACTTACCCTTATCAATTTTCAGCACACCGATTCTCGGACGGCTCTTATCACCATCAGGATAAATGTCGATCTCAGATGATTCTGAGTCGGGAAGCGTATCTCTTGAAATTTTTACTTTTGGCATATTATCTCTTTCTACTGGACGGGCCATACATATTCTAGATTATCAGACTCTTCCCAGCCGAACTGGGAATAGAAGTCCGGGTCTTTGCGGAGCAAATTGCTTCGATGGGAAGCGTGGATAGACTCATCTCCCATCCAATCGGGGTAAGTCGATGGATATTCGATTTGGCCTAGAGCATCAAATGTTTTCCACATACAAGTGTCTTTATATCCTCTGCCAGTCCACTCTTCACAAATAGCGATCTGATAGAGCATAAGATAGTCCTCATGGCCCCTCCACATTTTAGTGGCTGGATGATTGATCCATCCTTTGCCACGACTAAGACCTGCTAAGGTTTGCATAATCTGCAGCGTCTCTACTCTCTGCTTACCAAGCCTTTGCCTATCAAGGCTCATTGCACACAGAGCGAAGTCATCTGACGGGAGAAAAGTTTGCATATCATTAATCCATTTCTAAAGCTTTTGCAAAAGCTTTGTCCACAACTTTATCATTATAGAACTCTCCATCAATATTATTCATAGCTTCTACTATGACTCTTGGGAGAACGACAACAACTAAATCCTGCATCTCTTCCTTTGTAGGGTCTAAAGCTGACATATAACCTCCTTAGTCCGGCAGGGTGGGATTGAACCACCGACCGCAAGTATATAAGACTTGTGCTCTGACCAACTGAGCTACTGCCGGTAGTCTTGGCATGATAGCATCATAGTATGGCCATCGCACACTACCACTGAGGATATTTCAAAATTTCTTGCCAGCCGTCGCCGTACTTACCCCTGAGCACATGGTTCATCTCCGAGTTCGCATGATGTCTATAATTATTATGATTATCTTGAGATCTATGCTCATAGTGATGAACTATAACATTTTGTACTAAATATGTTTTAAAATTTTGAAGACTAGCTCTATAGCAATAATCAAGCTCAACTCCCCATCCATGAAGGAGCTTTGTGTCAAGGAGACCAATTGTGTCAATAACGCTAAAGGAGATAATCGGGCAGATAAACTCTATCCAAGGAACTTCTCTCAGATCATCTGAGCCAACCGCTGACATTACAGAGTGATGCGGCGAATTTGCGCTAGGCGTAAATATTCCATCCATATTACCAATTTTTTGATCAAGAATATCGAGCTGACTACTATTCAAAGATATGTCATTATTACATATCATAACGTGAGTATACTTATTAGCAAGAAAATGTGTATAAGCTTTTATGCAAGCTATATTAAAACTTTGAGTAAATGAAGTATGAAGAGCTGAAGAATCAATGATATCATATTCACGTCCAAATAAATTTGCCTCTAAGGACTTTGTATACTCAACTGATTTATCATGATGTAATATAATTGGATATATCATATATGATCCACAAAATTTGGTGCTTTATGAAATACACCAAGTCCAGTTGACAAATCTCCTCTATGTTGAATAAGAGAACTACCTGTCGCCAGCAACCTGACATCTGGATCAACTTCTTGTATGTAAGTCTTTAGGGCGAAATCATATGGCTCAACTCCGATCCTGCCCATAAGAAAATTACCAAATGATCGTGCAGTTTCGATATCATATATCATACCTTGAGTTCCATAAAATGCTTCTACAGGATAGTCAACTAAACTGGCCCCCTTTTTATTCCAGTTATAACATGAGTAAATTGCTAGCGCATATTTACATTGCATATTATCTAGTAAATTATTTAAATCAGCCATATGGCTAGAAAAATTTACAGAAAACTCAACGTCATCTTCAACTATAAATCCATCTTTGCTATTCATCAAGGTTGAGGCATAGTTATATTGACTATTATGATGAACTCTATGTGTATCTTCAATATAATCTACCTGCTTTATATTGATATTATCAAAAGAAATTTCATTTACATCGCCTTGATAAAATATTTCAATATCTAGATTATCTGGTATTGATTTAACTGTATCTTCTAAAAAAGAAGGTGTTCGTTTACATGACATAATGCTTACTGTGCTAATCATCATACAGACTCGGGACTATTTCCGTCGCTTATATTTTTTCCATGAAAACGATACTGCCAAAGAATTTCTGGGAAGCATTTGATTTGCATATTGGCCTCAATCATCTTCACCCACATCGCATGATCTTCGCAAACAACTTCGGGGTAGCCTCCGAGCTTTTCCCAAGCCGATTTACGTAACAAAACAGTTGCTGGAATGTAATTGTCTTGCTTTAATCTTTCGATATCAAGTAGAGAGTTTGGGTTCCATCCATTTCTCGTTCCAGTAACTTCGCACCAAGGATATATCATATCAGCGTCACCGGCATTTGTAAGAAGCTTTTCGATATACTGTGGATAGAAGAGATCATCGTCAGCGAGTGGCGCAACCCACTCTGTCTTGGCAGCATCAATCAATGTGTTCAGCGTCCTCGCTCCACCGACGCGCTCGTAGTCAATGGCAATAAGATGAGCCTTTGGCTTCCAAGTCTGATTTCTAACAGACCCCATGCATTCCTGCAGCATCTCGCTTCTATGCGGAATGCTAGGCGTGCATACAGTAACATCAACTAAAGTCATAAGGAAGAGTCTCCATCAATACAGGCTCATGATCAAGCCCTCGAATCCAGTACATCTCATCTTTGATCTGATCAATTTTCTTCTCCGGTTTTTTGCCGGATGTGACATACAAATATTCTTCGTATGGCGTATTTACTCCAATAGTAGCAAAAAAATTGCTAGTTGTAAAATATCTACCATAATTAATTTCAGTCATAACTGGATGCTCATTAGAGTCATATCTTATATCGACGCCATAAATTCCATTCGGCTTTTCTACGCAATCCATAACACATGAAGCAGCATAGAAAGTTACTTCGGGATTATCAACAGTCTTTGCTACAGAAGGAGTTGAGCTTTGGCCAGACACCATCTGTTTAGCGAAATGATGCTCAACTCTCTCTCTAGCTTGACAGTGAAAAAGTTCACCATCAATATAAAACAATTGAACAGCATATTCTTTGCCGGGAAGATACTCTGAAAGTATGAAGTCGTGAGGGTTAGCTCCCTTAGTGACCTCTAGGTAACTAACCCAGTTTTTAGCCTGCTGAATTGAAATAACGGGAAGCGCCCATTTGCTTCCGGCTCCACTTCTCGCTCTTATCCAGACTGTATTGTTTTTAGAAATTAGATGATTAAAAAATCTAGGAGCGTTTTGGACTTCGACAAAAGAATAAAATTTTATAGCACTATTTTGCATAGTGTGGCCTTTATCGTTAAAAATACGCCATTCTTCCAAGCTCTTCCCAAATGTCCTTGATCTAATCTCCGGATCGTCCTGCAAGACACATAGATCGCGGACCTCTTCTTCGGGTTGAGCGTGAATAAAATCTACACCATATGAGATAGCATCGTAAATAAACTGCTTCTTTTTTGACATATCCCAATCATTTGGGTCTATCAGGTGAGTGTCAATGCCAGCATCTTGTGCGACATTAATGTGATACTTGCTAAAACCCGTTCCGATAATCTCGATAGTCTTATCGCCAGCCCATATTGACTTTGCGTAGTTGACTCCAGCATTACCATCACAGCCGAGAAGCAATATCTTACTCATCCGAGTACCTTTTTAGAACTGCGAAAATTTCTGCGCCACCAAATCTATTGTGCCCAGATATCTTCGAAAAGATGGCCGCTTTATTGATACCTTCAATTTGAGCGTCACTATAATTAGATTCCATAAAATTAGAAGTAGCAAATTTGAAGCTAGAAGTCCCAATGTCTTTTATAGAAAATTTAATTTGACTGTCAATGATATCTTGATAAAGCATACTATGATCGTAAACTCTTCTATGACCAATTGCTACGTCCTGAGAATCAAGTTGATGAATATCATCAATCATACCAAGCTCTACTCCAAGATACCTGTGAAAGCTATCTGCATTTGGAACAGTAATAAATATAGTTGAAGAACATCTTCCCGCCGCTTTAAGCAGGCCGACAGGATCTTCAACGTGCTCCAAGATGCCCATAAGACAAACTACATCATATTTAGAGCATCTACATTCAATGTTATCTTCTTCAATATTAGAGATAAAAATATTTCTATAATATGTAGAGTTACCGGAAAGCTCTGAGTCAAAGTCAAGCAAGTCTACAGTAAACCTATGATCAATACTCTCCCAGCATGAACCATCTCCACCACCTACATCAAGAATCTTCATTTCCGAATTAATGTAAGGGAGCAAATATTTTACCTTCTCGTCACGCAAGAATTGTTCATATCGATTATTCGGCTGCTGACTCACTGTCAATTATCTCCTCAAACTTTTGTGCAATATATTTAATATCAGAATGACTCAAAGACTCTCCGAGCGGAAGGCATATTGCCTGCTTAGACTGGCGCAGAGCATTAGGCGTGTTCCACTTTCTCACATAGCTTGGAAAGCTCTTATCGTAGTTTGTTAAGTATTCATAGTATATACCGGGATAGATCCCGGCTTCTGCGAACTTTGACATAACATACACTCTATCATAACCCCTCGGAAGCATAATCGTGTAGTGATGAAAAGCGTGCGTAGATCCATCGACCATATTCTCTACTTGAGGATTTTTTACACTCAAATTAGTTGAGTAAATATTGGCCTGATCGTTACGCATCTTGACAACTTGGCCGAGCCTCCCAAGTTGTGACAGGGCTAGAGTCGCCTCAATGTCAGTCATTCTCATATTAGTGCCAACGCAGTATTTATTTAAGTAATTTTTGCAGACACCATTATTCCGGTAACTGTGGAAAAAGTCTGTATCTTCATCAAATACAACAACTCCGCCTTCACCTGCCGTAATATTTTTTGTAGCGTAAAAAGAAAAAATCGCAAAGTCTGCCCTAGAAGCCCAAGACCCTATGTGATCACTTTTGGTATATTTTGCCCCAATCGACTGGGCGTTATCTTCTATAAGCCAAACGCTAGGATAATCTTGCAGAGATGACATCAGCTTGTCCAAATATGGATCTGGCATACCGTAAAGACTTGTGGAAATAATTGCCTTCGTCTTATCGCTCAATAGAGAATCTACTTTGTCCCAGTCTGCAAGATAACAGTCATTTGTGTCTATAAATACCGGTTTCGCTCCAGATCTAATGACTGCATACGGAACAGACTTGAAAGTGAGTGGAGAAAGAATCACCTCATCACCTTTCTCCAGTCCGATATACTGAAAGACGGCATCGAAAACTGCCGTGGCACTGCTATATGCGGCTGCGTGCTCGCGATCAGTAAGCCTAGACATTACATCCTCGAGCTGAGATACCTTTTCGCCTTGTGCTACATTCCCCGAGCGAAGCGTCTCGCTCACTCTCGTAATATCAATTTCTTTGATTACAGGAATATTACACTGTAGCATCGTGATCGCTTACAATTTTTTCTAAAGGAAAATCACACATCGGCGCTATAGTCTCTGACGTACTCTTTCTAAGTTCGATATATCTATCACCACGACGAGCGATTTTTTCAATACCACTCACTCCATAAAGATCATGGTGCAGATTAATCATATGTCTTATTAGACCGGGATTAATTGTATATCTACCAGAAGTTTGCATACCAGCAAACAAAGTTAACACAATAGCTTCCTTGATAGTTATAAAGAATCTACGACAGGCCATAACTTCGTGTAAACTAGGATCTTTAATTTTATCCCAAATTTCAAATACGTTATCTGACGATTGAACTACATTATAATATCTAGCAACATTATGGCCTGCATTTAAAACTAATCTCTCTGCAATTAACTTTGTAGCACCATATACAGTTTCGGGATTGCAGCATTTGCAAGTGCTAGCAAGTACTATTTTTGCATTGCTACCCTCTGCTACAGAGATCAGATTCTTCGTACCTTCGATATTGATATCGATAGTTCTCTCTGGAGAGAGCTCGCCCTTCGGAGCGTGCTTGTCAGCGGCAAAGTGGAATATTATATCTGGACTACTTTGACTGAATATATCAGTCACATTATTATATTTAGTAACATCTAAATACTTCCAGCTTTTATCCTGTGGATAAAGATCAATGTCAGTATTGACAATACTACACACAACTTTGTGTGAATAAAAATACTCTCTAACCCCATGACCCAAACTTCCATTAGCACCAGTTATAAGGATATTTTTATCACTATAAAAATTGCATATTTCATCTGACAGAAAATCTAGATCGTACTCTTGTCTTCCTAGAATTCTTGTCAATGAGTCTGCGTCAAATTTCATATACGTCAATAATAGCAGAAAGCGGAGGCAATCGCCTCCGCTCCCTACAAAAATTGCGACTTTATGAAAGAAGAGCGTTCCAAGTTCTTGGACCAACAATTCCGTCAGATGCAAGGCCGCTATTCGACTGGAACCTACGAACCGCGCTATCGGTTGCAGGACCAAAAATACCATCTCCAACAAGACGATATCCTTTGCCATTCAAGCCTACTTGAAGAATCTTTACAGCATCGCCCGAAGATCCCTGACGAAGAACTTGACTGCGAGCATTATTCAAAGCATCAAAGAATGGGTTGCTTGGGGCAACCTGAGAGACTGCCTGAAGATTAGAGAGGAACACAAAAAGATCATGAGTGGCCTGCTCTGTCTGTGGCCCCCAAATACCATCGGCATTTATTTTAAGATTAGCCTGCCATTGTGCAACGGCCCTTTGAGTTTGAGGGCCAAAGATACCGTCAGCAGAAACACCGACAATTTGCTGAATCTGACGAACCTTGTCGCCACTTGAGCCGATACGCCAAGTAGTCTGTGGCGCAACCGGAACGGGCTGAGTAGGCTCAGGCGGAGTAACAGGAGAAACTCCACTATGACGCTCAATAGCCTGAAGCAGAGCTGCATCGAAAGCCCAACGATCTTCACGACGACTCCATGCGTCACTTCGATCCCAACTCTGAACATCGCCGTGATGAGCAAGCCCGGCGCGAGTCTTTACATCCTCGCCAATAAACTGAGAGGCTGCAGCAATGTCAATTCCATTGCGCTTCCAGAAAGCAGCAATCTCGCGCCCCATATTGTCGATCTCAACATGAGTCTCAGGGCTGTCTGGGTTTAGATCGGCTGATCTTGCTGCAATTGCAATCATCCAACAAGTGCTATTATAGCCGGAAGCTGCCACTCCGAATGCAACATAGTCATCTGGCATAAGGTGAACTGCAGCGTTAGGCTCAGAGTCAACTATACAGTGATAGCTACCCGGATCGGAGCGTCTAGCGATAAAGCCAGCGGTATTTTCTGCAGAAGTAAAGCCACCACTTCCCTCTGTTGTGTGAATAACAACTCCGCCGGTAATGCCGTTATTTCTTGATGGCCAAAATTGACGGCTAGCGGGTGGATTGTCTAAAAGATAATATCCCATATATTAATATCCCTCCTAAGAACATAAATAGTATATCATCAGATAAATAATAAAGCAGTGGAAGGAGTGGGATTCGAACCCACGGTGAGTTGCCCCACAACGGTTTTCAAGACCGACGCATTCGTCCGCTCTGCCATCCTTCCTAGAAGTCTTCGAGGCGATTTTGCTTTGAACTGACATTTACAGATTTGTAGCCACCCGGAACCTGACCAAACCCTACGCTCTTGATTTTACAAGCGAAGCAGTCGCAGTCAAATTCGTGATGACATGAGCACTCACAAAATTCTGTAATGCACTCATCGTGTTTTTTACCTAAACATAAAACTGACTTCGGAGACATCAGAATACCAGATCCAAATTATGTCTCACTTGAGCAAATCCGGAAAAATTGCCAGATCCATCTAGATCGCCAGTCAACGGAGTAGCAACGTGCTCCATCGGACTCCAATGCGGAGGATCTGCCGATACAAGTTTTTCAAACAACTCAATATCTTTTCTCAAAGACTTTTCATTATTATGAGTCAAATAAGACACTCTTGCGCAGCGTGCAATGCAAGCTTTAATTTTCAAATCATCTGGAATCTTATATTCTTCCGGCTGAAGGTACGGGAGATGATATTCTCCGGAAACAATAAAATCCGGAACTGATTTATTGTAGGCATCTCGCATTGCGAGGGCAACCTTCCTAATCTCCGGTTGCGCCAGCACACTGCATCTCTGTTCAAAGAATGAATCCCACTCTGTTGACGAAACAATGACAGTATGCCACATAAAAGGTTCGAGAATTCTATTAGCAACTTGCTTATGTACACCAAGACTCTCTAATTTTCTACAATTTTTTATCGCTTTTCTAGAAGCTTTCTTCCAAATTCTCTTTGCTTTCCTCGAGTCCCTTGCGTTGAGAGGCTCCCCAGCCTGCATACCTGCTTTATTACTACCCCATTCAAGCGGATAGGCTGGGTGCTTTGCGATTTTCGCAATTTGTTTTTCAATTGGAATAGCGCGCGAAGAAGCGGAGTTTCGAGAGAACACTCTATGAGTGTTAAATTCAGAAAGCACAAAACGATGCATCTGAACTTCCATTGTAGTTAAACGATTACCAGAGCCAGTGACGCTATCGGCAATTACTTTCGCATAAATCATACGAAGCTATTGTATCATTTGATACGAGGCTTGCGTTTCTTTGTAGGACGTTTTTTTACCCTAGTATTTTTATACTTACGTTTTTTATTGTTAATAAATTCCTCAGTAAGACGCCACAGATTCTGTCCGGTGTTTTTGTGTCTTATGTGGAGAGCGGTATGACAAGAATGACAAAGCGGGACTAAATCAGCGTCCCGCTCTTCCCCAAGTCTTCTATAAGTTTTGTGATGTAAGTGAATTCTTTTTTTAGAACTACAAGCCCTACATTTTCTTTCGTGAGTCTCGAAATAACGTCTTTTGCGAATTCTCCATAAATCTGAAGTGATGTAGTCGCGATATGTCATTATTCAAATAATATCATATACTACTTCCACTCACCAATTGGTATTTGATTTTCAACTTTTACCCATAAATCTTTGGCTATTCTATACCTGTCATCCATAAATAAAACAACAACTTCTTGTTCAGCTGCATTTTTCATTTTATGAAAAAAATCGACTACTGCAGCATTTAGATAAGCTGCTTCCATTTCTGTCAGCAAAAATTTATACTCTTTGATTTTGTCATCCATGTGGACATTGAGGGACTTGAACCCCCGGCCCTCTCGGTGTAAACGAGACGCTCTATCCAACTGAGCTAAATGTCCTAGCGCAAATCCACTATCGGACTATTATACTCATAAATGGGAGAACCAGACCGAAAATGAGAAATGAAATCAGCAAAATCTTCATCAGATAAGGCATCTGGAATGCACAGGCCGTCAAGATGATCCATCTCATGCTGAATGACTCTTGATTCAATTCCCCTGAAAGTTTTCACTCGTTCAGTCATAAGGGCATCTCTGTATTTCACAGTTACTTTTTCAGGCCTGTAAACTTTCCAGAAATAACCCGGAACCGAAAGACATCCTTCTTCGTAGGCTGAGTAGCCTGAAGAAGATATGATCTCTGGATCAATAACCCACTCGAGATCTTTACTTGATTTAGATAGATAGCCAAAGATCTGGAAAGGCTCGCCAATCTGTACAGCCGCAATGCCAAAGCCATTCGCATTCCAGCACGCCCGTCTCATTCTGGCAATGAGAGTTTGAATCTCCTCATAAGAAAGATTACCTACTACAGACTTAGATTTCTTATCCAGAACTGGATCGGGGTATTTCTTGATCATCCAAAAATTTCTTCCTTGAGAGAAGAGATCTGACCTGCAATATTAAACCACATATCTCCCAGCTCTCCGGCTCCATTGGCGTCATACATATCTTCGCCAAACTTAAAAAAGGGGCTGAGAACGATGTTATTATCATTGTACTCACACTCTTCAGCCTCTGAACCGAGGCAGTCACAATCAATTTGCAAAAATTCTGCACCTGAAAATAGTGCTACTGCATTGTACATAGTACCATAATTAATAGTGACATTGCTTGTGTAGAGTCGAAAGCTTGTCTCTGGAATGCTTCCCTCTGAAAGACTGAGGACCTTGCAAATCTCATGAGCGCACTCGGACGGATTTGGGAAGTCTTCACAAGCAGAGCCGAGCTCCATTGCAAGAAAGCTGTAGAAGTCGTTCATATATACCTTTCCCAGCCAGACTCTCTGGCTTGCAGAGTAGTATAGCAGAGGAATCTGAAGAACGTCCAAACTTTTTGAATGTAAAAGGTAGATCTAACTACTCTATATATAGTATAATAATTTCTCTTCTTATTCAGAATTTTTTATTATTATAATTTCTTTCAGTTTATAAAGAATTTAAGTTTATAAACTTATAAAGAGAAAATCGTGCGTCGAAAAAAAGTGTACGCAAATGAGGATTTCCGGATACAATGCCGTGAAACCCTAATCTCAAATTTCCTCTTGTGATCACATTCAGACTAAGTTGTCTATTGACAAGATACCACAGCAAATCCGCTTTTGCACCGAATTGCGAAATTTTTTGTCAAGTCGGCCAAAAAACGTAGCTCGGCCATCTCGCTTCATAATCTTGAAATTGGTAACATGGTTATATTAGTTATACAACCTAACTACTAATTATCCAAGGAAGATATGTCGGACTTACAAACAATTACAGAAGCAATAGTTGTACCGATTATGGTAGCCCTTATAACTGCAGGAAGCAGTGTTTTTGTTGTTATGAAATCAAATAAGCGGCAATCTAAAAGGATGAAAGACGAATCCGAAATATTTCGCAAGGAAAATACAGAGCAGCACAACGAAAACAAAGAGATTATTGCCGAAAGCAAGACGCTCCTCAGCCACCTTAGCACTCAAGTAAGTGGGATTGACATGAAGGTTGATAAGCTCGATGAGCGGCTTGACGGAGTTCAGGTCTGGCAGTCAGATCACGAGAAACTTCACTTGAAAAAAGATCAAGATAGCTAAGCGAAATTTTAAAAATCGATGTATACTCCTTGTAGGAGATATCATGGATCTTGAAATTTTTGACGAGAGTTACGTCCAGCAGGCCAGATTGATTATCGAAGTCTACAAGAGCGATGAAAATAGCTTGCCAAATTGGTGGATTGAAATCTCTGGTGATGAAAATTTCGAGGCATGTGATTTGCTTACCTTATCCTCATGCTTTCCTGCCATAGAGAGGCAGATTGAAAATCTGGTGAGGGCAGTAGGTTGAATCTCGCCAATTTTTTTAGGGGAAGCCTTCTAGGGAAGATTATTGACGGTTTTCCCTACCCCGAAAAACAGTGCTCGTATTGCAGCAAGAAATGCACTCTCGTTGACGCTATACACGTCTCGGAGTCCCCCGAGGTCTACAAGGCCTTGTATATATGCATGAATGATAAGTGCGATGCGTTTGATGAACCTGCGAGGAGAGCGTATGCTAAGGTGTACTACTCCTCCGAGGAGGCATACGAGAGGCTTGAGCTTCATCGTATTTGGTTTGATAGAAAGAAACTTGATTGATGTCAATATTCGATAAAATAAGTGAAGCGGAAACGAAGCCGGGTGAAGATCAAATCTCGATTCGGGTAGATCAATTCCTGTGCCTTGTGGATATCTGGATTATGTCTAGTATGCTCATGAATCAAATTCATGATGGAGATCAGAAGCTTGCATCTGATACAACCGTCAGGATTTCCGCCATGCTTCAGGAATTTATGCCTATAATGGATGGTGATTGATATGTCCGACGAGTCAACAAGTTCAGCCTCATTCAGCGGACTTATTACATTGATGGCTTTTCTGTCAGTCGTGTATATCATCTATGCCGCTTTGGCTGCCGTTGTCCTTAAATACGTATTCTTGGACTATTTCGCCAGAATCGGCTGGGCAACCGATTTTAGCTATATGACTGTTGTAATGATGCTTCTGACTGCTAAGTTCGTTGTTGCATTCTCGACAGGTAGTGTGCAAAAAAGTCTTCAGCGTCAAAAGGTTTGATCAGTCGCTTCTCGAGGTATGCTTATAAGCGGTCCCGGTCGATCCGAAGTATCTAGTAACATTTTGGGTAACATTCTATCTTTGAGAGGGTTTATGGATAATCCAGTTCCAGCGTTAATTGAGAAGGTTTGTGATGACATTAAGGATTTGTTGATCACGAAGAATCGTAAGTACGGTAATTCTGCTTTGCAGCCTGTCAGTATTTTCTATAAGGGTACTGCGGGGGACGCTTTGAGGGTCCGTATTGACGATAAGCTTTCGAGGGTGTTGAATGAACAGGACGATGAGGATGAGGATGTTGTTGACGACCTTATCGGCTATCTTGTTCTTTATAAGGTTCATAAGATTATCAACAAGAAGGGCTTCGCGGGCTGAAGATAATCTTCTCCCCCGTTTTTTCGGTTGCTATGTCAGATTCTCCGTTGGCTTATGTGAAAGCTTTTGTTTGTGAGTGTGAATGCGCTTGGACTGTTGAGAAAATTGACCCTGAGATTTGCTGGTTTTGTGGATCTTTTGGTCCACATGAGGTAAGATCTACTTGTCGGGCAGATCCGAGGTATATGAAGTTGATTTCACAGTATTCCGATGAGTTTTTGTTCACAAATATAGAAGATTTAGATTAGGAGTGGTTATGAGTTGGCAGCAGTATTATGATTGGTTGAATGTTGGTATTGAAAACGGGTGGATTTCTGATCCTTTTTGTTCTACACATGATTTTGGTCCTTGGACCGAGGAGGAGATGAAAGAGTGGGATGAGGGTTATGACCCATGTTTCCCCGCGGTTCGTCTCTACGGGCAAGAGAGGGTGCTTTCAGAGGACTCTGAGACCACATACGTCGATGCGAACACATTTCTCAAGGTCATTCGCGGGGAAGGCCCCGAAAACCATCCTGTGCTATAAAAAAATGATATATTTAGGCACAGCATCAAGCGAACTCATCAGAAAAGCGATGAGCGAGCTTTTAATCGGTCAAATGATCACGCCGATTTCGGGAAACGTCCTTGTCGAAGGTGCCATATGGGCCTACGACAACGGATGTTTCTCCGGAGAACTCAACGAAGCCAAATGGATGCGCAAAATGACTCGATATGCAGACGCACCGAACTGCAAATTCGCCGTTGTGCCCGACAAGCTATGCGACGCCAAAGCCACAGATGAATTATGGCCAAAATACGCATCAATTGTCAAAGAATTGGGGTACAAAGCCGCCTACGTCACCCAAAACGGATGCACAGACATCCCAGAAGACGCCGACGCAGTATTCACCGGAGGCGACAACGACTGGAAATTCGGTCCCGACGCCCAAAAACTCATCGAAAAAGCCAAAAGCAAAGGACTATGGTGCCACATGGGGCGCGTCAACTCAAGAAAACGCATCAGATACGCAAAATCATGCGGATACGACTCCGTAGACGGCACACTACTCGCATTCAGACCAGACAAAAACCTTGAATGCCTCATCAGATGGATGAACGAAGCCAACCAGCAACCACAACTAGAACAAATGTTCGACGGGAAAGCCCAAAGCCCATATGCTATACTAAAATAAAGAAGGAAAACCCCGTCATGCCAGAAAAACCATACGACAAAACCATAAAAACAATCAACAAACTCGCACCAATCTGGCAAAAACGCCTCGGCCTAGACCACTGGGACATCAAACACACCCCCATAGACAACCACTACGGCGACGACAACGGTCAAGACCACAAAGTCACAGCCACAACACACGCCCAATGGCAATACATGGACGCAAACATCAAATGGTACCTCCCATCAGCAGTACGACACGACGACGAAACCCTCGAAAAAATCCTTGTACACGAACTCGTCCACGTCCTACTCTCCCCCGAACAAACCCTCATCGACACCGAAATCGTCCACTCCAGCTCACACGGCCAATACAACGAAACACAAACCAACGCACTCGTAGAACGCAACTACGAACACATCGAACTCTCCACCGAAATGGTAACCAAAGCACTAATCAACGCATGGCAAACACACACATAACACCATGACAGAAACCGACTGGACATGGATACTCTTCGCCGCCGAACTCTACGGCCTCACCGGAATGTACCTCGTCGGCAAAAAACTCTGGTACGGATGGCTCATAGTCCTCACCCACTCAATCCCATGGTTCACCTACTCCATCATCTACAACAAACCCGGATTCATCGCCATGTCCCTCATGTGGTGGACAATGTACACCATCAACATGATCAAATGGAAAAACCAAAAAAACCAAAAAATTTAATACATTTTACACCAAGGCTGCCCTGTTTTCAGAAGAATCTGCAGAACGTAAAAGAGGCACCCACAACGGGCGCACGTCGCCCGGTTCGCTCGTTTGATTGCCACGCCGATCTCGAGGGGTGGAATCCGTGAGTGGAATAGGTGCTTGACGGCACCCCGCGCGTCCTATACGCTCTTGTCAGCGGCCGGATGGACCGGTTGCGAAAGGGGAATCATGAACAATCGCACCTTCGGACTCATCATCACCGGCATCATCCAGACCTTGCTCCTTGTGCCTGTCCTGTGGGCAGCTCTCACGTTCGGAATCGGGCGCGAGATTCTCACCTTCGGAATGTTCTGGATGATCACTCTCGTTCTCCAGATCCTCACGGCATTCGACGAGAGCGTCGCCTAGTTGACTGACTCACGGGCGAACCGGGCGCACGTCGCCCGGTTCGCTCGTTTGTATTGCCACTCTGATAAGGTGGCTAGGTGTCCCGGATGGAATGGCCATCCGGGCGACAAACAAAGGGGAAATGCAATGAAGACCATCACCATCACACTTCCGGCCGAAGCGGTTTCAACCGTTCGAATCCTGCTCTCGAATGAGTTCGCTGACACGCTTCAGAAGATCGTGGCCTCTCCGAATGGGTCCGCCTACTTCGAAGAGCGCCTGCGCCTGCTGGCGCTGGCCTACCTGTCCGTTGAGACGGGCCGGGCAGCATCGATCTGACAGGACGGGCGAACCGGGCGCACGTCGCCCGGTTCGCTCACTTGTCTGCCAGCTGGATCTATGCCTCTTTTCTTGGACATCTGGAATGTGTGCCCGGAACGCGGTGGGGCGAGTCCCCACGCTTCGCTCGTTTGGAGTGCCACCGAAACTGGGAATGATTCTCATTCTCGTTTTGAACGTGCGGCCGAAACCCTGCTCTCGAAAAGTTATCCACAGGGTTCTGTGGATAAGTACGTTTCCCCTGAGACGCCCTGAGATGCCCTGAGATCGATCGAACCCCCTTTCGGCCACTACCCCCACGCTCGAGTGCTGAGAGGCCGTTAGAACGAAACTGTGGATAACTTACCCCCGGGGGTATCATTTCTGTGGATAACAAATACGTGCTAGCACTCTTCCAATCACCCGCCCCGTAGTGTACGATTACCTACGTAGTACAGCGGTGCCGGACGGACCGGCACCGGAAAGGGGAATCATGACCGCAACCACCACCTACTGCGAGGACCTTGACCCGGCCGATGCCGGATCGATCAGCGAGGCCCTCATGAACAACCAGCGAATCGATGTCACGTCTCGAGTCGATGACGATAACGTTCTCATCATGCTGAACGGCCACGTCGTCGGGAGCGTCAGCGTCGATTGGGCGTCCACCCGTCCGGCGGAATACCACAACAGCGAATGCGACACTTGGGATAACGAGCATTCCGAATGCCCCGGGTTCGAGGGCATCGACGTGGACGTGATCCTGACCCTGAGTCGCAAGGACATCGAGGGCGATCCCAAGACATCGGTTCGCATTCGCACTTGGTGAGAACCGGCGAGGCGGTGGGGCGAGTCCCCACCGCTCGCTCGTTTGTTCGTGCCACGCAAATCGCGAGGGTATTTGTGCCCGAATGGAATGTGTGCCTAGAATCGGGTGCATGGAAAGCACCCCGCTTACCCAGTCCGTACACACTCGGACCACTGCCCAAGACCTTCACGATCTCTTCGTGAATGGTTTCGTCCCGACGATCACTGCCGAGATCGAAGACCCGAACCAATTCGGCGGCATCGTCACGATCATGCTCAATGGCTACAAGGTTGGCGAAGTAGCCATTGAGTTCCCAGTGCTTGGCACCGAGCACACGTGTTGGCACGCTGCCGATGGCGAGTGCGAATACGAAGACGACACCGACTGCCCCAACGTCGGCCCGTACATTGCTCGGGATCTTCGACTGGCGCTGTATGCGAACGATCAGCGCGAGTTCGGTGTGGATCGGGCACCGAACTACTGACACCGAACGGGCGGTGGGGCGAGTCCCCACCGCTCGCTCGTTTGTAGTGCCACGCCGATCGGGGGGAATACTTGCATTGACTGGAATGCGCGCCTAGGCTCGTGGCATGGCAAGCACCCCGCTTTCCCAGTCGGTAAACACTCCGACCACCGCCCAGAACCTTCACGACTTGTTCGTGAACGGTTTCACCCCGACTGTCACCGCCACGGTGGATCACGTCGATCAGTACGGCGCCACCGTCGTCGTCACGCTGAACGGTTACGTCGTCGGCGAGATGACGCTGGAATACCCTGTGCTCGGCACTGAGCACACGTGCTGGCACGCTGCACAGGGTGAGTGTGAGTACGACGACGACGACGACTGTCCGAACGTCGGCCCATACATTGCTCGCAATCTCACCCTTGCGATCACGGCGAAGGATCACCCCGACTTCGGGGTGGATCGATCACCGAACTACTGACAACGGCGAGGCGGTGGGGCGAGTCCCCACCGCTCGCTCGTTTGTTAGTGCCACGCCGATCTCGAGGGTACTTGTGCCCGACTGGAATGTATGCCTAGAATCGTCACCGAGGCGGAACGTCCGCCTCACGAAAGGGGAATCATGAACACCAACACCAACACCAACCCACCGGCCCTCACTGCGGAAAATCGGACAGTCCACGTCGATGGTGATGCGGTGAGCTACACACTGCGCTTCACATCAGCGGAGATGTGGCTCATTCACGACACCATGCTGGACACCGAGATTGCTCTCGAACTCAGCATCGAAGGGGAAGAGACGAGCGCGTGGATGCGCGAGAAAGGTACTCAGCGCATTGCAGAGTCCAAGCGTCTCCGACTGGCGCTGATGGGAATCTTCGAAGACTGACACACCGGCGAGGCGGTGGGGCGAGTCCCCACCGCTCGCTCGTTTGTTAGTGCCACGCAAATCTGAGGCTTTTCTCGATTCGTCTGGAATGCGCGCCCGGATCGAGACCCTGCTCGAGCTATTCCTGCATAAATATGCAAACCGATGCATTTCCCCTGAGAGGGCCCTAGAATCGTCTCTGAGGGCCTCTCAGAATCTGCCTCATGACCCCCCCAGAAATTTCTGGGGGAGCCTTAGAACGGATCGGCCTATTTCGAGCAGTATTGATCCCGAAATCTAAGCGTCAACACGTATTCGCAACTAATACTTGCAATGACCCTCGAGCTCGAGTACGGTGAGGGCATGGCAACCACGCCGAACACTCAGCCGGTAACCACTCCGGCCACTCCATTCTTCGCAGAGATGGCGGAGATCGTCCGAGCTCCATTCTTCGATGGCGGCTACGATTCATCCAAAGTGAAGGCCTCTGACGGCCCTCTCGATCTCGCTAGTTTCCTTGGTGACGGACACGTCGCCACGATCTCCACGAAGATCGAGCCCGGCGAAGGCGTCACCTACGTTTCGATCTTCGCGGATGATGTCGAGATCGCAAAGATCGACATCCTCCACCCGGAGATCGTCGAGTGTGGAGCGTGCAACGACGCCGATGAGATCGAGCACTGCTCCCCAAAGTGTGAGCCGGAGATTCAGGACGGCTACGTTCTCGATACTCATCTCCCGAACTGGTGTCACAACTCACCGGCGGGATGGTTTCGGACCAAGTGGAACTAGCAAGACCGGCGAGGCGGTGGGGCAAGTCCCCACCGCTCGCTCGTTTGTGTGCCACGCAAATACGATCCGATTTGACGCCCGATTGGAATATGTGCCCAAATGAGGGCCGCGAGCCTCCCATACGATTCCCTGAACCATATCTATAAGAACCCCCGAAGAATGCCCGAGCCGAGGCTGGCGTGCGGCGGCATTTGTCTTTTGCCGCACGCCAGTCTTGATTGAGTCAACACTTTACATAACTTGAGCATATGCCCGAATCATAAGTGCTAACGCATATTCGAAACTAATACTTGCAATCTCCCCCGAGCTGATCTAGATTGACGGCATGGCAACCACCACCAACACCAAGTCGGTATACACTCCGACCCCCGCCGATCTCGCCAACATCACCGCCGAGGTGCAAGGCACCAACGTGGTGATCCACCTCGGAGAGTTCGGGCAGACCCTCAACATCTCATTCGATTGGGACGGTGAAGAGTGCTACCACGATGACCTCACCTTTGAAGAGGAACCGGACGGCACTGCTCACCATTGGTGCGAACGTTGCGGCGAGTCGTTCGACTCACCCGACGACGCCGAATCCCACGACGACAGGGAGCCACGGTTCTACGTCCACGTCGAACACTGGGGATGCAACCTCAGCCACCACCGTAAGGTTTGACCTGAGCTCGAGGGTTTATCCACGCCCTGTGGATAAACCCTCACTCGGTGTCGTTCCACAAACAGCAACTACCGTGGAACGACACTTAAATAACGTGACATTTTGTAGCTAACTTGAATATATGCCCGAATCGGACGGGTGCTCTTGGCAACGCTTTTCCGCCAAGAGCACCCGGCTTGTCAAGGTTGCGGATCAGATCGTCTGGAATGTGTGCCCGAATCGGCAAGCGGTACTTGCAACCTCGCCCGGACTATGCAAGACTGATCGCATGGCGAACCAGCCCACCACCCAGCCGGTGACTACTCCGGCCCTCCTGTCCACCATCGTCGAGATCGTTTCGGCACCGTTCCGCCCGCTCGCTGAGATGTCAGCGCTCGGGTACTTCCCGACTGTTCACCCCGGCGACTGCTCGCACGATGATCTCCGCCCGGTGTTCGAAGATTGCCGATGCTGCCGAGACTGCGGCGAGATCTTCGAATGCGATCACCAAAGCCAAGGCGCCAGCCTCACCGTAGGCCCCGACGAAACCACCTGCTCAGGTTGCGAGACAACTTGGACGACTCTCAACTGCGACGCTTGCGGATGGCCCATCGTCGAAGGCCTCGAGTCATCATGCGAGTGCTGCGGCGCTGACGCACCCTGAGAGCCCCTCAGATCCACCGACAGAGCCCCGGCGCACCTGCGCTGGGGCTCAACGGGGAAAAGCGTTCCGTTGAGCCCCAGCCGTTTATCGTCCACCTTTATAGCCAACTTGAATATATGCCCGAGCCTGAACGCTGGCGCTCGCCGGAGGCGGAGCTCCGGCGAGCGCCAGCCAGTTCTTGCGTGCAGGTTTGTCCGATTGGAATGTGTGCCCGAATGCTTGACAGGTGCAGCCAAGTAAAGTACGATCATCTACGTCAACCAACAACACCTAAGGGGTGCGCTATGCTGAATCTTTCCAACCTTATCAACGTCACCGATGACTATGATCGTGCGAGCGTTTGGGTTTCTCCGGGCGAGATCCTCGGTTTCGATGATGTCCCGGGCGTCACGCTTTTCGCAACCGGCTCAACCGCCGATGGCGGCGTCACGTTTCTCGTGATCACGGGCGAGGATCAGCCTCGAGTCCGCAACGAAGTTACGTTCCTCGCATGGCCCGGCACCGAGGCTCTGCGCTCGCTGGCACGCATCTACGAACCTATCTGAAGCCGAGCGCTGGCCTTGCAAGGCTGGCGCTCGATTTCTGCTGCGCAGAAATCGAGCGCCAGCGTTT
>JACCDG010322055.1_pt1 | contig 97515 bp, 192 predicted proteins | sample 7442471 | NCBI WGS metagenome assembly JACCDG01 (sample SAMN15323444, study PRJNA562643) | freshwater metagenome | isolation source: river surface water | place: USA:Blue River Watershed | collected 2017-08-17 | reverse complement strand
GGTGACGGTGGATCAGGCCATGGAGGTGGTGGAGCGCCTCGGCGTGAAGGAAACGACCGAACATGGCAACTCGCGCCATGAGACAGGATGGGTATCATTGGACCCCGAGGGTCTGCGCACGGAACTCTTCAACGTAAAGCAATGATCAAGGGGCCCATCAAGAAGTTGCGTGAGCGCTTGCTGTCGGAAACGGCTGCGCATTACAATGCGGAGAACCGTGCCTATACACATGGTGCGGGGTGTATGTACGAGACGGTGTACGGGCAGCGATGCGCCATCGGGCGCACCATGAGCGATGAGGGCATCGCTGACCTGCGCTACCAAGGAAAGCTGTCGTCCCCCGTGGACAGCATCATGCGCATGTTCGGCGACAAGGTGTTCCAAGAACAGTGGAAGCCATTGATGACGGATGACAACCTAGGCTTCCTACGCCAAATACAAGGCCTGCATGACAGGACGCAGAACTGGACCAACACCGGACTGAGCGAGTGGGGTATTATCGCGGTGGACAACATACGCAGGAGATTCATCGATGGTCAAGAAGAATCGACTTTACTGTGACGACTGCCGCGTTGAGATCTTCGTGGACCTCAACATGGTGATGCTCCGCGATGAGCTATGGGAGAAGGTCTCTGGCGGCAGGACGAAGGACGCCTACTGCGACTGTTGCATCGAGAAGCGTCTTGGCCGCCCCATCGTGGAGGCCGACTTCAAGCCATCGGAAGGATCCCAATTCCCCATCCCCTGCAATTATTTCTGGTTGATGGAAAAGCTCTCGCTTCGTGATAACCCAATAACTGGCTGACCCATGGATAAGGATATAACGGGCGAGGAGTTCATAAAGCTCCACCTCAAGAGTGCTGAGCACTCCTTTTGGGACCAGCGCCACAAGGCGTCCGTCATACGCGCCATCGAACGAACCTACAAGCGCGGCATCTTGCGCGATTACCAAATAGGGGACATGGTGATCCATGGGGACCAAGTGTTGATCAAGTGGTACAAGCGACATCGTCCGCTCACTGACGAGGAACTCAAAGAACAATACGGAGAATGAACGACTTTTTGAAACACCCATCAACCGTTGCCATCTTCGGCGTTCTTGCGTGGGCATTGTCCTTCGCAATGGGACATCCCATCGACATGAACACCATGAAATGGTGCTTCATTATCCTCGGGGTGTTTCCCGGCATTATCATGCTGCTGGACCTCGTGTGGTACATTGTCTTCTCGAATCATCTGATGGCCGATAAGACCTCTGTTCCATTGACGTTCATCCCATTCGTGTGGGCTGCGCTGTTCCATACCCTATCGGCATGAGCATGAAGCCGCACGACATCAAGTTGCACGCCGCCATCCGCGAGCGGAGCGATAAGTTGCGCGAGGCGCTCTCCGAATTCGGGTGTCGTGGCGAACTGCTGGACGCGGCGTTCAATCAACTCGACCGCATGGAGCGCGACCTGTTCTTCTACGCCAAGCGCTGGCCCTTCATCAGCCATGGATGCCCTCCCATAGAGGCCATCGACACCATGATGGAGCACATCGAGGAGGAAAAGGAGAGAAAAAAGAACGAAGCATCCGAGAGACATGAATGAGAACATTGAATGCCTGAAGGTCGTCAAGGACATCCTGCAAAAGAACGGATGGACCAAGGGTGCCCTCCTAGATACTGAAGGGCGGCACTGCCTCGTCGGAGCCCTTTACTATTGTGGCAAGTCACATTCTGTACTGGGGCAAGCCATGCGACTTCTCGCTCATGACCCTCTTGTCATTGATCGCGGTGGCTATCTGGTAGGTTCCATCGGAGATGTGGTGAACTTCAACAACCACAACAAGACTACCTTGGAGGATGTATTCACCGTGATCGATAGGACCATCGAACGCGCGCAGCAGGAAGCACAGGCCGTATAATGAACAAGAAGCAAGAACCCAAGAAGGAGGCCAAAGAGGTCAACAACTTCGATGTCCTCAAAGAGATGGCCCTGCGGAATATGGACATCCGTGGGACCTATGCGTTCGACTCCATGAAGAAGAACGGCAAGAAGCACAAGCTCACGATGCATGTGGGTGAAGAGATGTGCATGGACCTCATCCGCAACCCCAACAAGTACATCTTCATCGCCTACATGGTGGACGGTGACCAGTATGACGCGGTGGCCGAAGAACTCAAGAAATGATGGAAGCTGAAGAGATATTGCGCAAGGCCCGATTGATCCAAGAGATCAAGGACCACGCTACGCTCAGTCCGGAGGTGAAGGAATACCTTGTGCAGAAGGCCGTTGACGGAGAGGGATCATCTTGTCCAACCTGCGGCGGCAAGATCTTCTTCCCCTTCTGGGCCAACCCCACGGAGATCAAGGTGAGTGGTCACTTGGGTTTCGCGTGCGCCAGTCGCGATTGCGGCACCACGGGCATAGAGACCGATATCAAGTGGATCAAATAGTGCTCAAGAACCGAACGTGATGCCCATTAAGAGATTGACACACCCCATGAAGATGGCGCTAGACGCGCTGATCAAGGACCCCCTTGAGCGCCTGCCTGATGGAAGATGGAAGTCGCCTCTCCACAACAGGCTCTTCCGTCACCAAACGATACTGGCGCTCATCGCTCGCGGATGGATACAGGACGGACAACAGACGCGCGGTGCGGATGGTGCGCTCGCGCGCATCGAGAAAGTGGGCTACATGACACCAGAGCAAGTGGAGGAGGCGCAGCAGCTAGGCAAGTGGCTACGCGCCAAAAGGGACTATTATGCAGAAGAACCTCCGGGACAGGACCTCAAGGACATTCAGGCGGCTCAGGCATACGAGAAGAAACATGGCCATGAATAAGTACCGCGTCGTCGTACTGACGGACAAGGAATACCATGCGCTGGCCAACATAATCCGCAACGGGTGGGGCGATGGGGATTATGCCAGCTACGGTGGTCAACGCCTCAACGTGCAACGCTCGGCTTTGCGCCACTTCGACGCATCACAAGAGTCGGCCAAGGACAACATCCATGTCCTGCGCCATCAACAGCAACGCAAGATCGAAAAAACATGCCCATGACGGAACTGAAGAAAGTGCTGGACCAACTCCAGTGCGTACAACGCCTGCACGAACGAGGCCACAACGACAACGCCATGGCCATCCACTTCGATGTGAAGACGGCCGCAGCAGAACTGGAGCGGCTCATTGGCAACCAAGAAGCTGTGGAGAACGTGCGCGACTTCCTTGAGATGGTCGCCAACCCCGTGGAGCACACGCGCAAGCGCCTCAAGCCCGGAGAACGCGAGAATGGACGATACCTCGCTGACCTCTCCGAGCGCCTCTCCACCGTGAGCGACGATGCCAAGAAGGCGCTGGAGTCCTACAACAAGGTGCATGTAACATTGTGACTTGATCTAAGCCATCAACAGACCCAACGATGCCTGTCAGATCATCAAGGACGCTGGCCAAGTCGCCGCACCACACCGACGATTATCACCTCCACTCGTGGATACGCGGAGGGGCGTCATCGGCACTCTCCGAATGCTCACGGTGCGGCTGTAAACGCGAGTCGTTCCACACCAAGGGTGGCAAGTACGAGTATGCCATGCCCGGTACCAGCGCGAGCGCCGAGGTGCCACTTTGCTCGCGCAAGGTCTACTGATGATGTGAAACATTTTGGTTGCTCCGTTCGTATAACATAGAAACGACCGAGAGATGCCACGCGTAACACAACGGAAGGCCCAGCAGGATTATCCCGAGCAGGGCATCAAGAAGGGCGACCTGTACTACTCATGGGCCTTCTTTCGCCAGCCTTTGATGCGGAGCAAGACCGCTCCGACGCGTGAGCAACTCACCCAGAACGAGACCATCCTACGCGTCTACGCACTACAGAATTCTGCATCGACCCAACTGAACGGCGCATCGACGCTCAGTGAACTGGAGGAGATCGTCTCCAGCCTGTCCTCGGAGATCAGCGAGATCGCCAGCGAGGAAGAGAGCAAGCTGGACGACATGAACGAGGGCATGAAAGCCTCGCAGGTCGGATCGGACATGCAGGAGCGTGTTGACGCCTACAATCAAGCCGCATCCGACCTCGATAGCATGGACTTCTCGGCCGAAGAGGATGAGGACGAAGAGGCAGCCGTAGCGCGCTTGGCGGACGAGGCGCGCGGGTTCATAGATGATATTGCCTGAAACAAAGATGGAAATCATGAGCGACCACGCATGCGGTATTTATGCAGCGGCGATGGCGGGCATCCTGTGGGAGTTGGCCAACCGAATCGACAAGCCATCCGGCCATACGTGGGCTGTTGTGTTCAGAGGTGCGTCTTTCGCATTGTGCGCCCTGTCGTTCGGATTGATGCTTCTCTCCATAGTACCATTGATCCGATAGTCATGAAGGCAAGAATCGAGAACGCGCCACATCCTGAACACACCGAGGTGAAGTTCGAGGTAAAGGCCACGCGCGTAGCGGGATACCCCGGCATGGAACTGGTGCGTCAACATCCGCTGGTGCGTGGTGGCACGACCGTGCAGCGCGGCTACTGGCTCCTGACGTACAAAGGCAAGTGCATCCGGGAGAAGTCCCGCATCGGTGCGGAGATCATGTGCGTCACACTGTACAAAGCCGTCGAAAACCAACTGTCATGAACAGCGATCAGATCCAGAAAGCGCTCGACCTCTTCATCCGCGAATTCAGCGCGCGGTACGACCTCGGAGACCTCGGCCTCGTTGTGTGGAACAAGAAAGACAACCGGAGCGGCTACGGCCTGAAATGGACCACCAAGGATTTCGATGTCGTTCCTCGCGGGATGATGTCGGCCTTGGTCAAGAGTCTGAAGGTCCAGTTCACCATGTACTACAAGGAGTACATCACCGTTTATGTCCACATCTCCTATGAGCATCATGCGATGGGCTCCAATGGCAACACCGAGGACTATCGCATTCTTGCCGAAAGGGACGTCCTGAATGATGATAACATCATCTACCGTGGCTACATCACCGGTATGCAATCGCATTTCATCAGCCAACAGGACCGCCGTATCTTGGAGAAGGCGAAGGAGAGGGACCGATAAGCACAACAATTCGTATGTTTGTCTCATGGACCAACCGCTGATCGCCAAGACGCTCGACCACGTTGAACTGATGCTGGAAGCGGGATGGATAAAGCATACCAGCCAAAGCTCAAAGGGGCATTGCTTGACCGCCATGGTCAACATAGCATCGGCGAAGGTGGGTGTCGACATCCCTAAACGTGCCGCGATATCCAACGAGATATATCGGCGCATGGCCAAGGACAATATCTTGCGCGGAAGAACATTCGGTGAGTGGAGTGAGTACTGCCTGAGGAACGGCTTCCTGCCGCAGAACCCAACGATGGTCATTTGGTTCAACGACCACCCGGACACAACCAAGAAGGATATCGAGCAACTCATAGAACGCATCCGCCATGGAGTACCACAGCACCAAGAACAAGTTCCCTAAGGACAAGCATTACGCGGTCCTTGTGTTCGACACCATCCACATTCCGGGCGACGAGCGCTCGCGCACCCATCCCGGACATGGCTACCCCGCCTCCACCGAGAGCGTGGTGAAGTACATTTCTTTCAAGGATGCCGACGACCTTCAGGAGTGGGTCGGCAAACAGCGGCCGAACGCCATGGGCCAACACGACTTCCAAGTGATCCAGTGCGTGCCCATCGAGACCAGAACCACCACCAAGGTGGTGCTCTGAAACCTTTTGCCCGTCACCTTCGTATAACATCGTATGGAACCCACCGTTCAAAACGTCATCGAGGTGATCGACCAGCGCGGCTGGTGCAAAGGTTGCCTGTCCTCGGGAGTTGATGGTCCCGTCTGTCTCCTTGGTGCCATCAACGTTGTGGTCTACGGACGAGCACATGGTACCGATAGGGGCCTCGCTGATCAGGACGAGAAGGACAAAGCGCTCTATCGGGAGATCAATGACTGGCCCGAGAGCAAGTATCAGCAGAAGCGGCAGGAGTTCTACACTTTGGCCTACACCATCGCCGTTGGTGACAAGGCCATAATGGACAACGGCATTCACAACATTCAAGACGTACTGGTCAGCAGGAACGACAGATGTTCCACCACGAAGAAGGATATCATGGACCTGCTGGAGCGGCAGAAGGACTTCAAGTTCCCATCCGAATAAGCCCATGGCAGAGCGCACAAAGTCGATCGACAAAGCGGAGTTCAGTCGTGGACACTTCGTTATGCTGGAGTGCATGATGTGTGGTCAGGAGAAGACCATCGCAGCGGAGACACAGAAGTACCTTGTTGATGCCATCAAGGAAGACGGTTGGAAGTACCTCAGCAGCGACCAGTATGGCGCACAAGGCCACTGGTGCGGCTGCGACTACAAGGACTAGCATGACCCGAGAAGAACTGATAGCGCTCTTAGAGGAACACGTGACCATCCGAGTGAAGGATGACTACCACATGGACTATGGCCATGGCAGCTTGGAGATAACCGTGGAGCTTGTGGTGAACCCAACCGACACGGAGAAGGAGGTGATCATCTCCACCGATAGTGTCAGCTTCAACGTCAGCCGATGAAGTACACCAAGCAAGAGATCCATTGGGCCAAGACCGTGCTATTGACGGTGAACAAGGCCAGCAGTGCCGAGCGCTTTCGCGCCATTCGCATACTAAAGAACTTTCCACCCGCGACTTCACCATAACACCATGAGCGACCTTCCATACTACGTCAGGATCCACAGCGGTGGAGGTTCCATGTCGGAGTGCGCCGATGGTGACGAATTGTTCGGACCATATACTCAAGTGGAGGCGAAAGCTGTGATGGAACGTCTGGAAACCTTCGAAGGATGCGACTCCGACATACATGTTCGCCTGATCAATCCCAAGCGGGCCACACTGGATGTCGAGCGTTTCTTCGCCGAGGAGACGGAGCGCCGGAAGCCATACACTCCTCCGCAGCTTGTGGCGCTGCGCTTGATACTGAACAATCCAGACATCACGTCGAACGACTATTGGTACTCGCCAATGAGTAGTTTGAACCATGCTCATGAGGAACATGAGATCAAGATCGAAATACCAGAACTGGGAGTGTTCTGCGTGATCGATAAAAAATACGACAGGCGCGATGGCACCAACACATAAAGAGCCCATGGACCCGCTCGAAAAAGCCATCGTGCAGCGCCTTCGCCTGTTGCTCCACAACAACAAGGTGAAGATCGATGATGTGCCTGAGTGGAGCACCGATGAGAAGGTGGTGGATGGCAACCTTCAGCACGCGGAGGTGAAAGTATCTTTGCCGGACCTAGGCGTGTTCTGCGCCGTAAAGAAGACGGTCGACAAGCGTCCTGTACAAAACATGGTGATCACCGACTGACATGAGAAAGCTAGGACCATCCAGCAAGACTTGCACAACGTGCGGAGGGCACATCTCGGTGAACCCTCCACGGCCCCATGAGTGCAAAGGTGTGGTCTCCATCGGAAGAAAGAGGGAACGCACGCCGCATCCGGAACTCGGCGCTTGGCTGGTCGAGAAGAAAACGAAGAATCGGGCCTTCGTCTCCATGGTCGACCTGCTGTTGGAGAAAGCCACGGTGGGCGGACTCCCGTACACCTTCAAGGAGGTAATGGAGGAGTTCGAGGCGCCAGACCCTTACGCATGGATGGCAGATCAAGAGACGCGCGATATAAAGCGGATGATCGAGGCGCACAAAGGAGCCAAAAAACTCACAGCGGCCGATTCTCGCTTTGAAATAGTGGATGTTGGCGGCGGCCTTTCAGACATCCGCCTGAAGAAAGCCGTAAAGAAGTCCAAGAAGATCACAGCCAAGAAAAAGCGAAAGCCATGAACAACGTAAGCAACACCGTGCGACGCACCTTTTGGGCCATCATCCTTTTCGGTGGACCCACCGGAGCGATCATCGTGATGCTCTTCTGAGCAACAACACATGAGCAGCATACTCGATAACCCACCGGACCAGCGCAAGTCCACGCGCTCTGGCACCATGATGGGCTACCACGTGGAAGCACGCGCTGCGTCAGGACAAGACATGTCGTTCGTTGTTGGGGACACCACTGTCACATCACATTGGCGCCGCATCCAATGCAACTATGGTACGCCCGGAGTTCCCATAGGAAAGGGACCATTTGAACCTGTGTTGATGATGGCGGACCTCGTGGACTACTCTTGCGCTCAGGCGATGCGCTGGTGGTTCGTCGCACTGGCGGAGTACTTCAACAAGCCTGTAGATACACGCATCGTGGAACACTCCATCGCGTGGTCCTGCAACTCCGAGCCAGCGAGGACATTGGATGAGGTGACATCGGAACAGGTCATGTTCCCATATCGAAGCAAGCAAGACAAAGCGCAGCCATGAGCCACACCACAAAATGCGAGCGAGGAACCACCTTCATCTACGATGGAGGATACACCGGCGATGTCACCATTCTGGTCAAAGGAGACAATGGAAACAGCGTGTCGGCGATAGTCCCCATGGGCGACCTTGTTGAGTTTGTGAGCAACATGGTGCGCAGCAAGCGCATGGAGGAATTGGAGAACGCCGATCCTGCGGCACTACTCGGCGTGAAGCTGCCATGAGTCCACGGTTCAAACCGGTCCGCAAGGGTCAGGTCGTGTACCTCTCGGTCAACGAGCGCACCGACCCCTTCAGGCACCATCAGTACTCAACAGTACAATATGGTCGCTCAGTGGTGGTGCGCGCCGTTGTGGTGGGTCTGGTTGGCAATGAGTTCCGCGCACGCCTTGAGGGCAACGGAGACTTCCTTCATGAGGGCCAGACATATGTCTTCAATCGTAGCAGCATGCTGGAGGACCAGCGCGCGCGGCCACCACATGAACTTGGCCAGTGGAAGCAATGGGACATGACACCGAAGCAATGACAGGAACAGCCATACAGCGCAAGAACGAACTCATCGCCTTGGGCATGGTGGAGCGCGACGGCGGGCTCTTCATCGAGGGCAAGCTGGACCTATACAACATCAATGACCTAGATGGGTACAGCGATGAGGACTGGCAGGACCTCTATGGCCGTGCCGACCAGTACACGATGAAGGAGCGGCTCAGCAAGAAGATAGCGGAGCTTGAGCGTGAGAATCAATGGCTCCGCGATCGCATCGACCATCAGGCTGGCACCATCGGTGAGCAACGCAAGGAACTTCAGGAGTTACGATCCAAGATCAGCCTCAAGTGATGCCGAGATCCATTGAGATAAAGCCGGGAGTAGCGACAGCTTGTCCCGAGTGTGGAAACACCACCAAGTTCGTCATGCACTCCCATCAAGCAGGAGAAGACTTCTGTGAGATATGGGTGGAGTGCGTCTGCGGCCATGACGCTACCGCTGGTAGCACCGGAGACCGCATAGAGGACACATGGGGAGGCACAGGCGATGAGCACGTGGCGGACGCCATCCGCTATACATGGAACGCTTTGCTGGAAAACAGAACGGGCTCACCGAAGTAAGCCCGTTCCGCCCTTTTACCAAAACCTCCCAAACCCACAGAACCCGACTTGGTCCCTAGGCGAGGACCAATATAAGAACAAGAATTCGGATGTTGAATGCTTCGCAACAAAAAACTTCAACGAAGAATGGTCACGGTTTCTCGCCGAGGGCATCGAGGCCCTTTCCGGTGATGTACCAAACGACAGTGTCGCCACTGATGTCGTGATAGAGATAGCCAAGGTCTCCGAGCTTGCGCAAGAACACACCAGCGCGGAGCCACATGCCCTTACCGGACGTTGCACCATTGCCTTGATTGCTCACACGCTTCCATCCATCGGAGTTTGGCCACATCTTCTCGGCGAAGAAGCGGGCGCTGAGCGTGGCATACCTGCTGTTCTGGCGTACCTCATAGAAGATGCGAAGAGCCCTCCTCTGTGGCTCGGTCAATACCGTGGTTTGCGGGTCCGCCATGTTCTGTTATACGCTGTGAACGAGGTGAATGTTCCATATTTACCATCATGGACATGCTCCATGAGGTGCGCAGGATGATCCGCGAGGGGATGGCCGAATATAAGGCCCTGTCCACCGCGACAGATATGATATTGCGTCGCATGGCGCAGTTGAACTACGGCAACGTGGACAAGTTCTTGAAGGGTGAAAAGGAAGCGCAGGTCATGTTCTCGCAACGTGTGAACCTGTACGACCTGAAGCAGATCATGCACGATCCAGAACTATCGGGGACCGATCTGGCCTCCATGATATCACATTACAGGACGTTCATGATACACCTGTCCTACACATCGGCGAACAACAAGAGCAAAGCCGACTACCGGGCCGCAAAAGATGAGGCCGGGAGAACGCTGAGCGTGAGCATCACGCTGTTTTACAGGCCGGAGTTCATTGAGCGCGTGAAGTCCGATACGCTGATACCCAAAGGTGAAGAGTACCTGTTCCGCTTCCTGTGGAACGAGTTCCACTCGTCATTGGTGCATGAGCTTCGCCACGCGGTGGATGACCACAGGTTCCAAGACATCGTCTCCAACAAGGGTGGCGAACCCAAACCTGTGTTCCAAGGGCTACAGCCCATCAACAGCAAGGCGTTCGCGCTGAAGACCAAGTACAGCGACGTGCGGCTCAGCCCCGATAGCAACAAGGAAGCGTGGCTGTCCTATCATGAACAGTACTTGCGCTTTCCTCACGAGGTGTGGGCGCGTTTCTCTCAAGTGGTCCATGGCACCGAGTTCAAAAGGGAGGACGCAGATACGATGTACGCCATGATGCCGGACGGCTCTCCGGGCAAGACCTACATCATGACACCCATGGCCGATGTGATCGAACGCCTCAAGACCATGTATGGCTGGAACGCATTGGGAGAGAAGCAGCGAAGGCGTCTGGTGCGTGCCATGAGCAACCTGTGGCACGAGGAGGCCAAGTGGGTGGAGGCGAATAATCGAGAGGTGGCGAAGTATTTGTGAAACATTCTCGGCGGCTTTCTCGTATAAGAGAAAAAAGAGCCACGATGAACGAGCCGAATACCTTGGGCACACTCCGGGAGTGGATCAACAACAATGGCGATGATGTCTTTGGCGTTGGGAAGACCGTGGAGCCCCTTCTTGACCTCAAGGTGGTTCGTGAAGTGTCCTCCGTACGCATGGACGACTACGACGAGTATCTCGCTGAGCTACGCAAGAGCGGCATCAAAACGCGGAACTGCCACTGCTTCATGGTGCTGGAGAACGGTCAGGTGGTGGGCTTCAATGAGAATCCCAGCCGTGGCTGGACGTACCCGCTCGGCAAAAAACTGAAACTGTCATGAGCGACACCAGCCTGAATGTGGAGATCCACAAGAACGCGTTCGACAACTGGTACGGCCACGTCAATGGACGGCGCTACGTGGAGTTCCACAATAGCCCAACCATGTCACAGGAGGAAGCCGCTAATGCGTGGAAGGAGCGCATGCTGAAGTGTGACGTGTATCACAACGTAGTTGCGGGCACCGGAATGCCGGGGCGCTACGCCGTGTGCGAGAACGGCAACTTCCTCTACCAGACCTTCGACAAGAAGACCACGGCCATCGCATGGCTCGCCAAACACGCCCAGTCATGACATCCGTAGACATCGCAACACAGGCTATCGAGGTCCTCAACAAGCGAGGGCATTGCCAACAAGCATATGAGTGGGGAGGACGCGTATGTCTCGTGGGTGCGATCAAGGTGGTCGTCACAGGCAGCGCGATCAGCATGGGAGATTTCCATACTGCCAGACCACTGATCGATGACATGGCCAATGACCGCGTTGTCATGAAACTCATACCGAACGTAGAAGGAAACTTGACGCGCCTGTTCAGGTTCAACGATACCAGCGATAAAAAAAGCGTCATCGAACTGCTCAATCGATCCATCAAACGCCTGTCCCGATCATGATCACAACATTACCGGAGTTGATCCAAGGGGTCCGCAAGACCCTGAAGGAGCGCGGCTGGCGTCAAGGCAGCATGATGGGAGCCGATGACAGTCTTTGTCTCCTTGGTGCCATCGGAGCCACCCTCAATGAGGGCGACCTATTCATGTCCACGTATCACTTCAAAAATCCCATGGGCATGGCGCTCGTGGAGGAGTTGAACAAGGACCCCATGGTGGCGCACTTCACCAGCCACATAAGCGAAACCGATTACGATAAGAAGCTCCATCGGGTGTGGCGTTTCAACGACAACAAGGAAAACAGGCTGTGGGACATAGAGCGATTGCTCGACCGCACCGAACAACGACTGACCTCATGAAGTACGAAGGTAACGACAACTATGGCCGACCCAAGTCGGAATACCTTGACAAGCTCAAGGCGATGAACGACGCGGCGCTGGAGAAAGAAGCCGAGCACAAGATCTGGCTCTCTGCGTACGCAAGCAACAATCGTCGCAGCGACTACCATTGGCATGTGGACGCCATCTATGACGAGTGTGTCGATCGGGACAAGGTACACATCTACAACAGTGCCCACAAGAGCGCATCCGCACAATGAAAGGCCCATACTCCGCATACGGTCTGGCCGTCATGAAGGACGGACAAGTGTTCACCTTCGGCAACAACGAAGGCCACACGAAGAACATGGCCGAAACGCTCAACAAGCAAGCGTTCGATGAGCGTCTCAAGGAACACTCAGGCGACCTCATCGCCGTTGTGAAGACATACCGATCTCAGCACCAGCCGGAGTGCGATTGCAGCGCATGCAAGGCGACAGATGAGTTGATCAGCAAGGTCGAACACCAATAGCCATGACCACCGATACACAACAATCCACGAAGCGATTCTCCGAAGAGCACGAGAAGATGGCCAATGCCATCGTACTGGAGTTCGTCTCCTACTACAGGCGATACAACCGGGCCGTTGCCTACTCGTGGTGGCGATGGCTCATGGTGAAGCTTCGATGGGCCGAGAGACTTCCCAATGGAGGCGTGTACCACGACTGGAACGACAACCTGTGCCCCGTTGGAATGCTGATCGATCCAAACTCCCACTCGTTCATTGATCGGCATGGGCTGAACAAGCGGCCCTTCTCGGCCATAGCTGCACGTTATGGAAAGCAACTGATGTTTCCACGATACCAATGGCTCGCCACCGACCGCGATGGACGCAGCCTGATGGTCAATCTTCGTGAACTGCATGACACCACGGAGATGTGGGATGACAACGGGCTGAACCAACATGGTCTACGACAGGTCCAGTTCTTATCGGACCAATATGGCCTTGACACAGAACGCATCTCGGCGCAAGCCATGGCCATGTCCGTGCATCGCATGTTGAAGAGATCGTTCTGGCAAAGCGAGACCTTCAAGTACATCTCCATCGCCACGATAATGCTGGGCAGCGCACTGATCCTATATCTACTCGACAAATGAAACGCACACGACTGACCAAGTTCCCATCCTACGCAGAGGCCGTAGTGTTGGTTGAGGGCATTGTGACCACCAAAGAGTACAGCGAGAAGCGCGTTGGCCTCGGTCTTCCATCCAACCCCGACAAGTACTACGCCGACAAGGGGTGGATCAGTTGGCAGGATTTTTTGGGCCGCGTCCTGCCGGGGAACAGGTTCCAGCCGATGGACTATATGCCCTACGAGAAGGCAAAAGCCTTGGTGCAGAAACATCGCGTGGAGAACTCGCATCACTACTCCAAGCTCCGTGTGAAGCATCCCGATCTGCCGAGCGACCCGGCTGCGGTCTATGCCGAATGGGGCGGATGGAGGGCTTTCCTCGGTGAGTACTGCAACATCAACAACAACGTCTTCGTGTCCTACAAGAAGGCCAAGGAGATCGTCATGCTGCACCGCGTGAGGAACAGACGCGACTTCTACGCCATCCTTCCTGTGATGCGGCGCCTGCATGTACCAACGCATCCCAACCTGTATTACAAGCGATGGCGAGGATGGAACGCGTTCCTTTCGGAGCAGAAAAAGAAGAAGGCCACCATGGGCCGCGTCATACCGCCCCACGTCAAGTCACTGCATGTACGCGCATGAGACTCGGGCCGCTGTTGCGTAAGTTCATCATGTTGCGACGTTATCATGCGCTCAGGCCCATGATGTGTTGCAGGCCAAGCTCCGACGAAATAGTGGAACTATGGGCCGAGTGCGTACATGCCGGGCTGATGACGCTTGCGGACTACTTCAAACACGTTGAGCGGGAGGATCGTGGCAAGGTGTGGGTGGCCTATGAAATGGAGGATGGCAAAGCCGTCATACGCCTATTGAGCCAGCCGACCGATGCACACATTGTGATCGACCCGTGGGAATTCAGGGAATACATATGCCTGTTGCCGAAGATAGAGATGCCATGGAAAAAGAAGACCGCAGAACCGAAATGAACACACAAATTCGTATGTTCGCATCATGAAGGGCTATGGGTTCCTCAAGGGATTGCTCCTGACGCTCTTTTTCGGCGCGATGCTGCATATGCTGCTGACGTTCATTTTCCCGCCATGCGACAAGCACGCCAAGAACGCTGCTCTCGCAAGGTACAACCAGCGGATGCAGGATGCCGGACTGCCGCTGATGGATGTTGATGCGTTGGAGAGCGGAACACCTGAGCAGATGTACAACTGGAACATAGGAGTGGAGGCGGCCATACAACTACAACGTGACCTGAAGGCATGTCACTGCGATGGCAGCGACCCTGTCAGTGTCATCAAGAAAAGGATCGGAGCACAATGAGTGAGGATAAGAGCAAAAAGAGCAACTCGCTCTGGCTGTGGCTGACGGTCATGCCCAAGTTGAGCAAGGCCGTCAAGGGACTGCTGGTACTCGCTAAGGGCGCGAAGTTCGCTGGACCTCTCTTGACAGTCTTCAGCATGACCCTCTCCATGTGGGCCTACAGTGCTGGTATGGGATGGACCATGGCTGGACTCTTCGTGGGTCTCATCCTGATACATGAGCTTGGACACGTCATTGCGTGCAAGCACAAGAAGCTCAAGACAAGTGCCCCGCTGTTCATACCATTCTTGGGCGCGCTCATCTTCGTTCCACCCAACATGACACGTGAGGAGGAGTCCTATGTGGGATTCGGCGGACCATTCTTGGGAACCATCGGCGCTCTTTTCGTGTGGGTGCTGTGGATCGTTATTCCATCGCATCCGATGCCATTGTTGATGGCGAGCTACATCGGGCTCTTCATCAACCTGTTCAACCTGATACCCATGAGCCCGCTGGACGGCGGACGCATTCTACAGTCGGTGGGCACATGGGTCCGTTGGGTAGGGCTGTCGCTCCTCATAGGCCTCACCGCACTGACGCGCGACCCCAGCATGATGTACATCTGGCTGATCGTGCTGATGGACAGCAAGATCCGGTACAAAGAGCGGTACATGGCCGTCATCTGCATCATCATGACCATTCTGTTGTTGATGGGCTATGGAGAACGCGGGGTCTGGATGTGGATATTCATCGCCCTGTCGCTGTTCCTGTGCGTTGTCGCCTATGGTCGCAGGTCATTCCCGCATGAGGAGGTCGTGGAGCGCCCAGCACAGCCCAAGGAGCGCGCTCGCGTTTGGCTCGCGGCCTATTGCGCATTGGCGATCATCATCTTGGGCTCCATGTACGTGCAGTCGTTCGCCATTGACAAGTTGCAACCTCCCACGCAACAAGAGAGCACATCAAAGGACCAATAGCCATGTACTACAAACTCGTCAAGTACACTCCTTCAGAGTATGGGAACGATCTCCAGAATGAGATCGCCGTGTCGAAACATCGGGACCTGCTGATAACGCATGTCTGCCAGATAACGGGACTCTACAACAACATGATGGAGTGGCAAGGAGACAGGATGGACCTGTTCGAGAGCAGGTTCGGATACACCGCCCGCAATAGACCGCGCAACGAGCCGTACTTTACGATGGAGGAGGTCAAGGAAGGCGTGCTTCTGTTCGACGTGCGCGATGTCTGATAACAAGTTCACCACCGGTGAGATGGTCAACTACCCTCGCAGGAACAGGTATCCAAGCGAACGAAAGTTCTTCATTGTTGGATACGAGAAAAAGGGTGAAACATACGTTTATCACCTAGCGGCCTACAATTTCGATATCTTAGGGTTCAGAACGGAGTCGCACGTACCCGAGGACAGGCTGGAGAAGGTCACCAAGAGCAGAACGAAAACAACAGCGTCATGAACCACATACTGGACATCATCTACAACGTCAACCGCCGCTTCGCTGGCGATGACCTCAAGCACTACTTCAATGAGGTGATGCAGGCGCCAAACGCCTACGCGATGTATCACAACCCGCGCCACTTGCTCCACGTGCTGTGGGAGGCATACGATGCGGGGGTACAAATGGGATTGGACCCCGCTGAACTGCGTGACCTGTGCATCGCGGCATTGATGCACGACTACGGCCATCTTGGCCAACCCGGCGATGACCAAGTGAACATCGACCGCGCTCTCGCTGCGCTTGACCGCCTGATACTGGATGAGGACCGTCCGCGCATAGAGAACATCCGCCAGTACATCTTGGCCACCAAGTTCCCCTACACCAACGAGAAGTTCTCCGACAACCACCTGCTCCTTCGCGATGCGGACCAATCGCAGACCTTTTCTGTGGCGTGGATCCATAGTACGCTCCACGGCTTGGGCAAAGAGCTTGGCCTGACCTATGAGCAGATGCTGCGCCTCCAGCGGCCCTACTTGGAGAAGCTCAAGTTCTGTACCTTGTGGGGCAAGAACAAGTTCGAGCCGCAGATCCCGGCGAAACTCAATGATATCGACCGCATCATTGGGACGCTCAAGCCAAGGGTGGAAGAAGCAGTAACAGCATAACGTCATGAAGTTCTCATTCGCTCAGGCGGTGGACTACACCGCCATGGACGGCAAGACATACAAGGCCATCGTCTTGGGCAAACATACCGTTCCGGCCGAAGGGGATTACTGGATAGCCTATGAGCCCACCTTTGGTGAGACGGCTCTGGTGGCGTGCTGGGCGGACAAACTCACCGCGCGCAGGTCCACCATGATGGACTTGTTGGAAAAAGAGCGTCGTAGGGCCATGAAGATCGCCTACGACTTCATGGAGTTGCACGCCAAGAAGGCGGAAGCGGAGAAGGCCGCTGGCAATCGCCTGTACTTCATAGAGAATGAACTGGCTGATGAGTGCCGCATTCTCGGCAACACCATCAGTGGTGGCAACGCGCTGACCGCTGCGCTGGGCGAGACCATGCGCGACCGCATCGAAGAGGAATACGCACTGGAACATTTACAGACCGATGGAGCCACTACCTGATTACGGAGATCTCATGTCGATGGATGACTTCATCGAGACCGTCAAGTGTGGGTTCTTTATCGACTACGATGGGTACGGATGCTACTCCGATGGGAAAGAGATGTCGGAGCAAACAGTGCGCCCTTCTGACGTAGCGGCTGGCAGGGTTGATATGAAGTGGAGCCATGTCGTCTGGTTCAACAGATAGGCCGCGACAGTGTAAGCTTTATTCGGTTTGAACATGGTGATGTTGATAATTTGATGGGAACAAAACGTCGAATTTCATCGTAATACCGATGAAGTCTCACATCTTGCCCACCAAATCCACCACTACAGTGCAACCATACAACATTCCTGAATTCGTATCGCTATGTGAAGAGCGGAACCTGCCCGTTGACGGCATGCGCATGGAGGTGGTAGACAAGACCGAAGGATGCGTGGAGGACGCACGCGGCATCATCACCATGCATGGCAAGGACAAGTTCACACTGGAATGGTGCCGATGGCACTGCTTTCTTGTTCTGCTCGCACACATGAAGTGGAGCATCTTGTTCCGCCATTGGCTACCGTACTGTTTGGGCCTGCGCAAGATGGACCCGTTCGATGTCAATAGCGAGCGCGGTCGCACGCTCCAGATACTTGGCATGAGGTGAAACCTTTTGCGGCGCTTTCTCGTATAACAGGGGAAAGACACCAGCATGAAGACCATCACTTTCGCCGAGGTGCCGTTGAACGGCAACTTCACCATCGAACTGCTTGGGCATGAACGCCCAATGTGGTGCAACAAGATCGATGAGGCACGCTACATCTACATCGGTCAGAACGGCACACACTTCCTGCCGCGCGACACGAAGGTGGAAGTGGAGGCCTGAGGTTCCACACACGAAATCTTGTACTACATTTGAGCGTGAAGCAGACTTTCCAAATATCCTTCAAGGTGTACAACGTGGCCGGATTCATGTTGCGCTCCGGAAGCATGAGGTGCAAGTCCAAGCCCAGCGAAGAGGTGGCCAAGCGCGAGCTTGAGGTCCACCTCAAGCAAAAGACCCCCGAGGCTCATCGCGTGGTGTTCATGACGTGCGTCAATGAGACCCAGCAGAAGGAGCAGGCCGGAGTGTTATCTCTGGCCCGCAAGGTGGTGGGCGAGCAAAAGACCCTACCGCCACCCGAGCGAACGCTCAAGGACCTGCACCGGGAACTCTTCTTGGGGCAGGGATAATTTTGCCCCGATCGAAACATTTTCCGCCCCGCTTTCGTATAACATAGTATGAAGAACACGGGAACACAACAGATGTACGCCTACGGCAATCTGCCCCAAGGCGACGTGAAGGTGGAAACCATCAAGACGGGCATTGACCTGTTCGATGACTACATCTCGCGCTACAGCGGGTTCATCCGTGGCCTCACGATGTTCCTCACCGGCACTAGCGGTGCTGGTAAGACCACACTGAGCGTGTTTCTGCAATCGCTCCTGTCGTCCTACAAGACCTTGCTCTACTCGCACGAGCAGTACGCTGCTGATGTGCAGCGCCAGTGCTCGGAGTACAAGGTGGCCCATGGCAACGCGTTCATCGCCGACAAGGACTCCTGCCCCACCTTCAATGACTTCGTGGCCATGGTGGAGCAGCAGCGCCCCGACGTGATCATCATGGACAGCCTTCAGGAGATCGCCAAGGACTTGATGGATGAAATGGGCGAGGTCGCCGCTATTACCCACATCATCGACGTGATGCGCGAGATCGCCAAACGTCACGACTCTGTGGTGATCTTCATCGGTCAAATGACCAAGGATGGCAAGTTCAAGGGCCCGCAGAGCATCCTCCAGTTGGCCGATGCGCACATGCAGATGACCTTCTACCCCGAGCGCAAGGAGCGTGTGATCTCATGGGGCGGCAAGAACCGCAACACCAAGGACCCCACGGAGATCCTCTACTACACGCTGGGCGATGGCATCGTGAAGTTCTACTCCGAGGCCGAGTGGGAGATCGAGCGCAACAAGTACACCTACCTGCAATACATGCAGGAGGCCTCCAAGAAGTACCTGAAGGCGATGAAGAACCGTCCGGGATACAAGGAGGCCAACAAGAAGCTCATCGATATCTCCACCCGCATCGACAGCATGGAACTCGGCGAGGACGAGACCTTCCTTCGGATGATCAAGGAGATAAGCACCGTCACCCAACAAACTTGGCCCGTAGTGGCATAACCACATGACGAAGCTGGAGCAAAAACTCTTGGACATTCTTGACGAGGTTCGCTTGGCAGCGGTCGCTGGCGACCTCTCGCGCTCACAGCGAGTGATGTCGGATGTGGAACGCATCGTCACAGTAGGTGAATCACTTGGGTTCACGCCCACCCATCGTCACGCGTCCAATCGCACATCGCCGAAGGACAAATTCGACCCCGAGACCATTGCCACTATGGCCAGTTACCTGTCCGACACCACAGAAGCAGCATCATGAAAGACCCGCACAGCGACCTCCGCTCCCTCGTGGAGCACTATGGCAAACGGCCAGTGAACTCCGCGACGAAGTATCCCTCCATCCTGACCCTCCATGAGATCAGCGGCAACGGCGTGCTTCTCCCTTCCTTCACAACGGACCTGACGCAGGACCCGCTGTTCGCCACCGAGAAGATCGATGGCACCAACGTGCGCATGATCTTCTACAAGGGCCAGTATCTGATCGGCTCCCGTGAGGACATGCTGTGCCACATGAACGATCTCTATCATAATACGGCGCTGGACATCGTGGATCTGATGCGTGGGCTCTCCCCGTTACCGCTGGACAAGCTGGCCGAGCGCATCCACTTCGAGTACCAACGGATGATCGTGGTGTACGGCGAACTCTATGGTGGCAAGACCACCGCCAACAGCAAGCAATACGGCAAGGACGCCAATGGCTTCCGCGTGTTCGATGTGGCCCAGTTCTGGGACACCGACATCGCAGCGGTCATGTCCATGCCCCTCGATCGGATCTCGTCGTGGCGTGAGAAGGAGACGGATGAGGGCATGAAGTACGGACAAGACTTCTTCAGCGTGGATGGCATCAAGGACTTCTGCCAGAAGTGCGAGCTTGAACAGGTGCCGATGGTGCCATTCTCCTTCAATGGTATGTCACATCATGAGGTGTTGGAGGCCATGGATGAGGCTCTCCCCGAGACGCTCTCGGCCCTCAGCGATAGCGCTCTGCGGCGCCCCGAAGGCATCGTCGTGCGCTCCCCCGGACGCAGCAAGATCGTCAAGCTCCGTTTCGAGGACTACGCCAAGACGCTGGGCACGCGTGGTGGCCAGAAGAAGGTCAACAGGTTCGAGGACCGTCAGAACTGGCCCAACTACGTTGGCAAGGTGGTCACCAAGCACTCCGGAAAACCCTTCAAGTCGGGTGACGTGGAGAGCACCGTTGTGAGCTTCACCACCAACCCCGATACCAACAGAGAAGGGTTCTTGATGGAGGATGGATCGATCGTCGACTGCCATCAGTGCAAACTGGCGTGATGGAAACGGAAAAGCAGAAGCTCTTCAGGGAACGCTGGGGCATCGTATGCCCAAAGGATACCATCACACTCTTCTCGTGCGTCGTCCCGTCTGAGCAATACCATGCGCATCATCCTGCTCCAGACATTTCCACATCTGGATTTCCTCAGCACTTGAGCGACTTCATCCGCGAGAACAAGTGGCTCGCCGAAATGCATCGCGTGCATCAAGAGGGTGTTTGGCGGTTCCAAGGCGGTACCTGCTCCAAGATCGAATCGCCTTTTTACCGAGAGTCAGCCTGCCTGCTCTATTACGAAATGGGACCCGGCATGGTGCGCGGTTCTTACGATGGGCTCTGGCTGGCCTTGTCGAAGTTCAGTCACGGATTGCATCAAGCATATCCTTGGAGTGAAATGGACCGGATAAACATCAGGTTCCCATATTCGGTCCGCTCCGGAATGGACCGCGACATCTTCGATGTGATCGTGAAGAAAACGCTTCCAGAGTCACACTATAGCATAGCACAATGAAGGCCGAGGAAACCAACGAGGAGTTCGGTAGGCGATTGTACCGCGAGCACATCGCACGTCACTCGCAAGATGGGCGGATCTACTATTGGCAGAATGGCGGATGGCATGGGACAGTACAGCTACTCAGAGTGCATGATGGCAAGGCCATCTTTCGCGACACGAACAAGATCGTCGATAGCAAGATCCAAGTGATGGACCATGAGAAGTTCATCGACCTATACACCAAGAACTCCTACTACTATGTTCACCAGCAAGGAGAGTCTTGGATGCACATGCACAACAACATCGGCGACATCGAGCCCATACTGGCGAGGTTGCTCCCGGAAGTAGAGAAGATCATCAAGCGCTTGGACAAGAACGCGAAACGCCGCAACAAACGACATGAAGACCAAGGAGTACGTCACCAAGTACGAGCTTGACAAGGACGACAGGTTCAACCACAGCGAGTTCACCGCTGACCTCACCAATGAGTTCCTCTCCCTTCTGGAGGTGGGGAAGAACAAGGAGGGCGAGATCAACATCAAGGGATTCGAGAACGCGGTGAATTGCATCCGCATGAAGTGGAGCGCCATCAACAACAAGACGGTGGGCCAACTTCCGGAAAAGCTTTGGAGCTACTTCTACGCCACCGTCGTGGTGAAGATGCGTGAGGAGATGTTCCCCGAGGAAATGCAGCGGCGCAAGGAGAAGGCCGAGGAGTGGGAGCGGCGCAAGCAGGAACGCAAGTCCTTCTACGGCGGAGGCGACTTCTACGGAAGCATCTTCAACCGCATCTACGCCGACATGCTCTTCAACGCGGCGGTCAACTTGCAACGGCAGAAGAGCGACGCCTTCACGCGCTTGGGGCTTACCATGGCCGCCACGGAGGATGAGGTCAACAAAGCATGGCGTACCCTCTCCCTGAAACACCATCCCGACAAAGGTGGGGATCAGGCCACATTCATTGAGATCACCGAGGCCAAGAACAAGTGCATCGCCTTCATACAACGAGCCACATGAAAAGACCTAACCGCAAGGAGGCACTCGCCATATGCAAGCTCATGATAGCGGAGCTTGGGGAGGAATGGAAGCCCAACGTGGGGCCCAAGCGCAAGAACCTTGAAGACCTATGGTACCTCCCTGTCGTCAAGCGCGATGGCGTGTGCATCATGCAGTACGACCCCGACAAGAAGGAGTACACAGCGTTCCATGAAGGCGTGAACTTCGAGTTGCAAAGCTGGGAAGGACGCACTCCAAAAGAGGCTCTCAGCAAGCTGATAGCGGACCACAAGAACACCATCAAGTGGCTCAAGGGTCAGCGCGAAGCTCTGGACGAACGCATACCAAGAGAGGAGGAGAAGCTCAAGCAGATGCTCACTTGGACAAAGAAGAAATGAGACCACTGGAGACGCTTTTGGATTCCATCAAGGAGGGCAATGTTGACATGGCCCTCGTTGACCGAATGATAGCGAGTGCTGAGGCGAGACGCTCCGTAGGAGGCAGACTGCACGGATGCTTCTTCCGCATGAGCAGCGCGAGCTTAGATGACTTCGAGGGTCGCGTATCGGATTTGCAGCACCATGTCACCGGAGAGTTCCGACAGCACTACGAGCATCACATGCGTGCCATGAGCGCTGTCGCCTTGTCGGCCAAAGTGTATTTGGTCAAGAATTGGGAGCAGGTCAAAGACTGGAGCGGACTGCATGTGGTCATCGAGGATGGCACAGGATACGCCACGGAATACTACAACAATGGACCTCGCCAAGAGCGAAGGCAGAAGAAAATGCCTGACCGTGATGGCCAGAATGAAAGGGAGTCCAGTATCATGGACAAGGCGCTCGCCAGTCTTGACCGCCACATGGCCGCAAGACACAACCCGGTTGTATCGGTGACCGACGTCGTTCTCGATACATCGGACGAGGACTTCTCCCTCACCATCAATGGCACCAGTCACTGGTGGATCAACGATGAGTCCGTCGTCATCATCGCTGGATATGCCGAGGAGCAGATCAAGAAACAAAACGAGGCCACTGATCGTATAACAGAAGCATGAAGCAGTACATCGTCAAACGATACGCGCAGAGCCCTTTCAGCGCCGATGACGCGTTCAAGGACGTTTTGATCCTCGTGGACCAAGAAACGGGAGAGCCGTTCTGTGACATCGAGTATGGCGATGACAAGCACGTCAAGGAGGGCGATATCCTGAAGGAAGGCAGCTTCACGGCCAAGTGGACATCGAAGCGGGCCAAGCACATCGTGGTGGGGGATACCGTACAATTCAAGCTCAAGAGCGATCTCAGGGGCGCGTACGAGGGAAGGATAGAGTCCATGAAAGAAGTCCCGGATGGGGATGACTACTTCCAGAACATACTCACGTTGGTGGACTGCAAGAGATCGCCAACCGGAGAGTTCTTCAAAGCCAAGGCGCTGACATCCACCACCATGGACATCAAGCTGAAGGACGTTGAGGCCAAGCCGTGGATCACCGCCTCCATACCTTGTCCGCACTGCGGCAGATAACATCATGGGCTACTCAGGATTCGGTATTATCAACGGTGACCTCCCCATGGATGTCGTCTCCATGATACAGGGACGCATCAAGGTCAAGCAGAAAGCGAACAGCTTTGATTGGGCGGAGCCCAAGAAGGGTCCATCCATCGCCGAGCGACTTTCTGCCGCGCAGGATGAACTGCTTGAGATGGTCGAGAACCATGGCAAGCAATGCGGGGACTACGAGCGTTACATTCCAACGTTGGTTCTTGGCTCGGCCCTAATAGGACATGGGGCGCGGATCAACAAGAAGGTCATGAAGGCCATCCTGACGGCATGCGACAAGGATGCATGGGCAAAACAGGAGTTGGAGCGCAAGATGAACATCGACGACTTCAAGGAGATACTCTTGGCCTATGACCATAAGACGCCGACGCGGGACTGGAAGGACCACGGCAAGGAGTTCGGGATCGACATGGACGAGTTGATCAGGGGGCGCTTCTCCAGCAAGGTCACAGAAATGGCCATGGCGCACTTGGAGAAGGCCTATGGGGACAAGCCGTGGTTCGGAGGCATCCACTGGATCTTCAGCAACGGTGGACACGCGGTGCTCATGGGCGTACGCTTCGACAAAAAGAGAACGCCGGACAAGGCACGCAAGGAGATCCATGGTCTCTACGAGGTGCCGTTGTTCTTCTATGACGCGAGCAAGGTGGAGATAACAGAAAAGACAGCGGCGTGAGCACACCATACACTGTCAAGCGGAAGGAATTCCGGCTCGACAAGGAGGATCGCGAGAAGGTCAGCGTACATTTCACCATCAAGGGCCCCACCATCTGCACCGAACAATTCGACAAGGAAGATGAGGCCCAGCGTGAATGCGATAAGCTGAACAAGGTGTATAATCGCGGATACCAAGACGGAATGCGCCATGGCGGATGATGAGTCACTGAGCGAGTTCTATCGGTTCATGCGCGAGGACCGGAAGCGTCGGCGCGATGAACAGATGCCCGAGCATGTGGCGGCCATCCTCGGGCTGCGCAACGATGGCTACGACATCAAGCAGTTCAGCGAGGACCACTTCAGGGTCACCGGCATCGTCAATGGCTCGGAGCAGATAGTGGACCTGTATCCCGGAACCGGCACCGTCTATAGCCCCAAGAAAGGCTGGCGAGGCAAAGAGCGGGACATCGCCAAATGGGTGCGCGCCTGCGTAAAGCCCATCCCCAGAAACAATTCCTGAGGCTCCAACGTATAATGCCCATGTTGACCGAGCGCGAGCTTATAGGACACTGGGCCTTCTGGTTAGATACGAACCAGAACGCCATTTACCGGCTCGTGGTGGAGTTCCAAGAAAGGAACAAGTACGACAAGAAGCAGCTTGCTGAGGCTCTTGGTTGCACACAGCGCATGGCGGCACAGTTGCTCAATGGCAGCATCAATTGCTCCATGGAGAAGTTCTTCAAGATCATCACCAATATGGGCTTGTGTCCCGTGATGACATTCCCCACATTGGACGAGCATCTCGCCGATGTACTTCGAGCAAAACCCCAATGAGCCACAACATCTACGCCGTCATCGCCAGCAAGCGCGATCTGTCCGAAGAGCAACAGCGCTCGTTCCTCAGCACGCGGAACAGCGATTTCATGATAGCCTCGCTGGACCATCTGGTGAGCAACGACATTCGTCTCCCCTTGCCACGGGTACAGATCATCACCAACTACTTCGGTGGAATGGGGAACCAAGAGGCTACGTTCTACGATGGCAAGGACAGCCATCGCTTCACCGACAACACCAAGGACGGCGCCATCAATGCTGCGCTCGCGATGCTCGGTGTTCCACATGGCCAAGAACAAGAGGACAGGTTCGATGTGCTGGACCTATCGCGCTTCCGCTGTAATGAGGATCTACAGCCACGCAAGGTGTGCATCCAACAGGCCGATCACAAGAAGCTTCTGGCGACCCTTGAGGACCTCGCCAATTGGAGGGCCATCATCCGCCTGCGCAAGGACAAGCCGCCATCATACGAGTTCATCCCGGAGGATATGGAGGACATGGAGAGTCTTGCCGCCGCCGCCTTGAAACTAGCCCGCAAAGGAGAACTTCTTGAGCCATGACAGAGATCGCCACAGATACCGTCGTATCCACCGCCGAGGACCTGCTGTACTTCGGGCACGACTTGGATGCCAACGCCGTTAATCACGCGCGCTTGGAGGACAACTTCATCAAGGAGGTGAAGGAGAAATACCCGCTCGTGCGCTTGAAGAACCGCTACGACAATGGGTTCAAGCAGAGACTGGATCTGCCCGATGTGTCCCAAGAAGACTACTATGCGTGGTTGATAGCGCGTGGGTGGGCCAAATGCTCCTTGAGCTTCGCATTGGTTCCGCAGCAGAGGAAGAGCGAGCTTATGGAGCGGGCCAAAGAGGAATACCCAGATGCTTTCAGCGAAGATTGAACATCGGAAGTACAAGACGGGCGATGAGGTCGATGACCCCATCATCGGCGAACGCTATCATACCAGTTGGAAGGATAAGCTTGACGGTCAGGTATTCGTGCTCAAAGAGGTGCATGCTGACCACTGCATCGTACAAGTCACACTTTGGGACCGGGTGATATCGGATGACCTGAAAATCAGGCGATTCGACCTGCGACATACCAAGGCCAGTGCGAAAATGGAGACGCGGCGACAATATCACATCGCCAAGGGCCACGGCGACATCTACGACCGATAAGGCAACTCCCCAGCGAAAGGAACGTCATCATCACATGGAGACGTTTATCTTTCTCTTTTGCGCTATAGTAAGTGCTCTTTGGGTGTTCCGGTGGTTCATGCTTCGTTCTGATAGGCGTCGCTGAACCACTATCTTAGCGCCCAATGAAAACGGCGCTTTGATGGAGGAGAGCGGGAACCCGGTCCATGACCGATTGATCACCAAGTCGGACCCAGACCACAAGCTACGTACGGACCCGCCGCTGTTGAGCGACCGCGCGCTACGCAGCGTTGTGGGAATGATGGTGCGACCCAATGAATGCGATCAGTCATACGAAGGCGGAAGGGCCGTCCGGCATTGGTATGAGCATACGCTCCACCAAGAGCGCATAGTCACCAAGGCCCACCAAAGGGATGTTGCCATGCTTCTCACCATAATAGTTCGGATATCCGATCAACATGGCATAGCTTTGCCAAAGGAGGTGGAGGAGATGAAACAATTGCACTCGCCCAACGTCTAATGGAAAGCATCACACCCGACGAACTAGACAAGCTCCTGCATGAGCATGTTGAATATGATACTCCTAACTGGGAAGCATTCATGAGCGGATTCAGCGCGCGCGAGGAACGCCTTCAACAGGAGCTAATCGCTGCTCAAGAGACTTGCGTGACGGTGGTCAACCAACTCAATGAGACGGCTGGCAAGCTGGCCTCCATCGAACCGCTCTTCAAGAAGCTTCTCCTGAAGGAAGCCGCGCCCATGCTGGAGGATCTTGAGAAGGAAGAGAACAAGGACGCCGTCATCTGCATTGGTGAGACAGAGTATGCCTATCCCACCATGGCCATGATGATACGCAACTGGCACCCATTGGGGCTGAAGTACCTCAAGGGTTGGATGGACGCCAACGATTACCTGACACGATACAAACGCTGACCAATGGCACGCGCAAGGATCACCACGCTCAAAGGGCCCATGGCCTCGCAGTACATCATGTTCCGCGATCTCGACAACCTGCAACTGCAAGCGAAACATCCGCAGACGCGCCTACCAGTGAAGGTGGGCGGGGAACAGCGCTACGAGGTGGTACCTGAGGGATGGACCAACGAGCAACTGACCGAGCGGCTGGCGCTCATCCACAATACCACCGTGGAGGTGACAGGCAGGCGACGCAAGGACAAATGAGCTTCATCAAGGGTCTATTCTTGGGGTTCGGGGCGGTCACCATGGTGATCTTCATCCGGAATTTCCTTTGGCCATGGCTCTATAATGAGTACTTCCTGTGGAGGAACGCCCGGATACTTCGGCGCTGTATCAAGAAGATCAAGAAACACAAGAAGGACGAACTCGGTAATTTGGTCACGCTGCTGGAGAACCTAGCGAGCATTTACGATCAACAGCGCGCCAACAACAAGCTTTGAATGGAACCCCTGAGCAATGAGAAGCTGCTGGATGCCGTTACGGAAGTGGCTGCATGGTTCCGCGCATCAACAACAGTGGGGGATGGCCCCGTGAAGATCCGCTTCGCCGAGTGGATCAAAGGCGATGAGGCCAAACAGCGGTGCGGACCCAGCATCGATTACCTCATGCAAGCTGGCAGGTTCGAGGAATTGACGTTGAACCTGCTGCCGTGCCCCTATTGTGGTGGCAAGCCACACGAGGAGGACAAGAAGACGCCCACGGTGTTCTTGGGAGGACCAGCGCACACGCCGGGATTTTTCAAGGTGGAGTGCTACGGCTGCAACGCCCGCGTAGAGCGTGGTACGATGGAGGGTGTCGTGGCGGCGTGGAACAAGAGGCAATAGCATCCGTTTTCTGATATTGTCTTATCTTCGCCATATGGTGGAGATAGGCGAGCGCGTTTTCTTCCTCGATCATGAGGAGAACATTCAGCGCGGCACTGTATTGAGATTACCCTTTGAGGAGGAATCAGACTTCTACATCCAAGTGGATCCCACGTTCAACGCCTCCAAGTACGAGACTTATCACGTAATGGAGTGGAAGGTGCAGCCCGCGACAGAGGAAGGGCTTAGGCGCCTGAAGGCCCATCTCAATGATTTTCTCCTCCGTTGTGCTCGTCCCTATCGCAGTGCGCTCGATAGTCTTGAGGCCAAACAGAAGAAGGCTGATGATATCAACTTCAACGATCCTACATCATGAGAACATTCATGAACCTTGTCTTCTGGGGCTCACTCATATCCATTGGCCTGTTCTGCGCGGCGGCCCTGTTGATCGGCGTGTGGTGCATGTTCCAATGGAGCCCTTGGACGCTCTTTGGTCTTCTTGGCGCTTGCGTTCTCTTTGGTGCATCCGGATACCTCAAGGCAATACTCGACCTCATCCACAGAGGCGCATAAACCACACTTCATCATGGGAATGTCAGATCCATTCGAGGAGCCGCTACGCTGGCTCATCAGAGTTTCACTCGCTGTGCTCTTCTTCGTCGTTAGCGTTGGGGCGCTGGAGGGTCCACAGAACGGGCTTGCACGATACCTCATCGCCGCAGGCATCGCGCTGGCTGGTGCCATTGCTCTCTCCTACGTGATCACCAAGCGCATGATGCGCTGGATGAACTATAGGCAATAACCATTGGAGCGCATGGACTCAACCAACAAAGGTCTCCGACTGGTCTTCAGCGGCATCGCGCTGCTGGGGATCGGCCTCACCTTCAGCGGCTCATACCTCGCCATCCTTTCTGGCACACAGGGCAGCTACCTGCAAATGCTGGTGAACATACTGGTGACGTTCATTGGCGGCTTCATTCTGTGGGTAGTGGCCAAGCCGATCATCAACCTATTTCTGCCATGGCGTCGGAAACGGTAAGACTTGTGCTGTTCACACTGTTGGGCTGCTTCAGCTTCAGTCTGTTCTGCCTGTGGGTGATCTCATGGATACGCGACGAGGTGATGAAGGAGGTTTGGGCCACGCTGTGCCGAACATGCGGAGGCGGTATACTTGTGACTCTCGGGTTGCTGCTTATCCACTATGGTCATCGACTGGTGACAGGATTTATGGAGGACCCGCTCCATGTCTATGCCTTCAAGTTCATAACGTACCTGATGGGCGCCATGTGGATATTCATCGGCATTGTCATATGGTTGAAACAAGTGCAAGAGTTCAAGAAAGACATCCAATGGGCATTCAACTACAAGAAGGAGCATTATGACAAAGGAACAACTGATAGACACCCTGTCAAGAAAGACAGGAATAGAGAATGACAGGGTGCGCATCATCATTGAGGCGTTCGCCACGGAGGTGTCCACACAGATGCTCAACGGTAACACCGTTCATATGCGCGGCTTCGGTATCTTCACCGTGCGCCACTGCAAGCAGAAGATAGGGCGTCTCATCAGCAAGCGCCGGAAGATCATCATCCCCGCCCATGACCAACCGCATTTCAAACCGTCGCAGAAGTTGAAGGACCTGCTGAAGGCGAAGACGGCCATAACATTTGATACACCGGAAGAATGAGGTACATAGTGGCGTGTGATGACGATGGACACTTCCACGTCTATCAGCTTTCCCAGCGCAAGGAACTCTACACGCTTATCACCGAAGAGTTGGAGGGTGGCGGCCTATGGAGCGATCGCAATAGTTGGGACTACGAAACCCATGATGGTCAACTTCCGATACATAACGCCCATGACTTCAACGCGCTCAGCGACGAGCAGGTGGAAAATCTGCTCTTGAGCATCGCAGGCGGCCGTGGAAGACTTGAGATGTTGGACCTTGATCTCGCGCCCGTGAGAACAGAGGCGTCCGACCGCTTGCCCGTGAGGCAACCTCAGGACATCGAGGAGCCGGATGAGATACAGAAGAAGCGTGCGTGGCGCAAGACCCTCTTGTCGTTCACACTGGCCTATCCCGACCTGTTCGGCGGGGACAACGCATCTATCTCAGCGGACCTCATCGAGAACACGCTCCATGTGATCGATCTGCTGCGCCATCCGTGGGAGGACCACATCACCTCCATCAATCCCGGACAGGGTCTCTGCATCGAGATACTACTTGAGAGGGATGGATCAGAGGTGTCTATGAAGGTCGACCGCAAGGGGTGCAGCTTCCACATCAAGGATGGCATCAACAACATAGAGGACCGCATCAACTCCACCTCGTGGGACATGGACTACTTCGAGAAGTGCTGGGAGTCCAGAAAGATGTACGTTCAAAACTCCATAGAATGAAGAAGGGCCCTTGCGGGCCCTTCTCGTTTAGTGGCAGAACAGGAAGTCTATCCAGACCCTCTTGGCGAAGACGCCAGAGAGCTTTAGCAGTAGCTCGTTCAACTTGTGCAGCTTCAGCTTGGCGGTTGCCAGAGCAAAGAGCATGCTAACGACCATGGAGACCGAACTGGTCTTCTTGGCCTTGAAGAACGGGGCGACGAACTCGATCTCGTTGGAGACCACCATGGGGATGTCCTGAGAGATCATGTCGGCGGCGACGATGTTGAATGTCTCGCTGAAGCTCACCTGCATACCAAGGTGCATGCGGCTGACGACCGCGAGGAAGTTGGTGCGCTCCATCCATCCATGCTCGACCAGTTCGTGGTCGGTTCCCTTGAACAGGTTGCGCAGGTTCTTCAGCACAGGCTCGCCCCTTCCCTCAACGCGCTTGGTGTTGATGTGGAAGTAGACCTTCTTGCCCAGCAGGTCGCCGAGGCGCATGGCCGATACCGCCTGCAACAGATGGTTCTTCATCGGGCGGATAGCACCGAAGCATCCGATGTGCAGGCCATAGTTGGGCCACTTCTCCTTCAGGGAGCAATCGGCGCTTCCACACGGGCATCCGCTCTCGTAGTGGGACTCGTGATGGTTCTGGACCACCTCGGCCAAGTTGTAGTAGTTGGGCAGGTAGATTACCTTATCGGCCAAGAACGGTCCGAACTTCGAGCAGATGTACTCCTTCATCTCGGTGTTGGTCCTCTTGCTGTTGAAGGAGATGTACACGTTCTTGTGCTTCACATAGTCCGACAACCACTCCATGGCAACGCCCTCGTTGGCCAAGAACGGCACCTCGGAATGGATACGCACCACCCACTTGACATTGGGGTAGAGCCTGCGAAGAACGTCGAACTTCTCCGGAACCACCCACAACGCCTCGATGATCACGTGCGTCGGCTTATACTGGCGCACCTCACGGTCGATGCGGTTGTTGTCGTCCACCTCGACGACCTTGGAGGTCACTCCGCAGTTGTTGAGCATTTGGGCGACCATGGTGGCCGAGTTGAATAGTCCGGAAGAGAGACTTTGCGAGTACCCTCCTCCATAGGTGCTCCTCTTCTTCAGGATGAAGAGAACCTTTGGGTGCGTAGGATGTGTCATGGATCCTGTTGGTTTCCAATAAATACCACCAACCGGCACCCAGAACGGGGGTTTCCAAACTTTAATTCATCTCAGTGCTCACGCGGGTTTGCGCGCAGCAGGAAGGCATGCGCCAGTTCATCTATTGAGCCATCCAGCACGGATGTCACATCAGTGATGGTGAGGTCCGTGCGATGGTCCCTCACATAGCGGTTCCCGTTGAGAACGTAGCTCCTTATCTGGTGTCCGAACGACACGTCACTCGACTGGGCGTGCGCCTGCTCAACGGCCGACCTTCTCTTCTGTAGCTCGATGTCATAGAGCTTGGACTTGAGCATCTTCATGGCGATGTCCCTGTTCTCACCCTGATGTCGGGTCTGTTGACAGGTGACGACAATGCCAGTGGGGATGTGGGTCACCCTCACGGCGGTCTCCACTTTGTTCACCGCCTGACCCCCAGCACCGCTGCTGCGGAAGAAATCCCATTCGATGTCGGAATCCGACACATGGACATCTATCCTGTCATCAATGATGGGAACGACGGATACAGAGGCGAATGACGTATGCACCCGCTGCTTCTTGTCGAAAGGGGAAACCCTCACCAAGCGATGGATGCCCACCTCCGACCTCAGGCGGCCATGTACATTGGTGCCATGGATGCTGAAGACGCAGCACTTCACCCCTTTGCCGTCACCCTCTTGCAGGTAGCTCGTCTTGAGGTCCAGCCCATTACGGGCGGCCCAACGATGGTACATGCGCATGAGCATGAAGGCGAAATCCTCGCTTTCCAGACCGCCAGCCCCGCTGTTGATCTCCAACATTACAGGCATGTCATCCCCCTCGCGGGAGAACATGGCGGTGTTCTTCACGGTGGAAGCCAGTTGCTCGCACTCGCCCACCGACAGGGCCACCTCCCGTTCATCGGCCTGAAGCTCCAGCAGCACATGGGCATCATCCAGCATGGAGACCAGTTGGTCGTAGCCATGCATGGAACGCCTTAGACGTTCTGCCTCTCTTACTTGTGCTTCAGCCTCCTTTGGGGAGTTCCAGAACAGCGGATCCTCGGCCGCTCGGTCAAACGCACGCAGGCGCTCCTTCTTCGTGGAGACGTCAAAGATATTGCTGTAGCGCTAGGCGTTCGGCCTTCAGGGCAGCAAGTCGGTCTTTGAGTATCTGGTTCATGTGGGTAAATATAGGCAACTTCGGCGTACAACACATTTTTTCTTAGCTTCGCTTCTCCTTCGGACGGTCGAAACAAAAGTTCTCCATCAACCGTACAACCAGCATGTTGCGCTCATTACTGCCCTGTATCCTTCTGGGGCTCATCGGTTGCTCTTGTCCATTGGAGGAGCAGTCCACCATCCCACAACCTGAAGACCCACTACGCCGGGATTACATTGTACGGCTCACCTATTGTGACACCAGCAAGGGCGACACGGTCGTCTATGTGACCACCTACGATGGACGGCCTCCCACCTCGGACGACATCACCTCTTTTCATGAGCCGATGCCTGTTTACAGAATAGCTGGTCTCGCCGTCTTCAATGTCTGCAACCTGCAAGTGGTAGGCGAGGAATTGAAGGCTTCTGAAAAGAAGGGTTCTGAAATGATATTGAGTACAAAGGACAGCGTCGTTTCCGTCAGCATCACCGCTCAGTGAACCCAACATGAAGCCGATCTTTCTTGCATGTGCCATGCTGCTCTCAGCGGCGGCCTACACACAGAACTGCCTGTCCGGAAGACCCATATTGAGGGACAGTCTTCCTTGCATGGAAAAGGCGCTTTCGCTCGATGGTGTCAACATTCGCGGCAAATCCATCGATGAGGTGGTCAACATCATGTGCGATTACCTGCCATTCGCTCGCGGGGGCAATGTGCTGGTGTACAACGAACATACGGAATGCTCCACTGTGACCACCTTGTTTGAGTTCAACAACGGCGGGTGTGACAAGTCCATGGTGTCGATATCGTATTCCTTGGATCACATATCCAAGCGGGACAAGGACGTAGGCATGTTCATGAGCCGCTTCAATGAATCGTACAACCCGCGTTACAACCGCTCGGAATCATCCAAATACTTCGCCAGAAAGGATGAGCTACAAGCGGTCTATCTCTGGGAGGACACCTACAGCTTCGTCCGCCTGAACGTCACTGAGACAAGGGCCAATTCAACCATTGAAATAATCAGACATTACCAGTAATGTGCGGACCAGACAAAACACTGGAGGATCTGGAGTTCAAGCTCTACAAGGCGCTCCGGCACAATGACCGCCAAAAGGTCCGTTCATGGATCGATCGTTGGCGCGAGCCGCACCGGTTCTATCATAATGAGGATCACCTCATCGATGTCCTCAAGAGAATAGGGTACCCCAATAGGGATCGTCTCGATGTCATGTTGGCCGTACTCTTCCATGACATCATCTATTGGCCCGCCCGCAATGACAACGAGGTCAAGTCGGCAGACTTCTTTGTAAGGGAGATGTCGCAGGACTTCAAGGACAACCATGCCGATCTCATGAGCGCGGTCTACACCGCCATCATGGAGACCAAGCATCTGGAGCCAGCGAGCAGCGAACTGGGGAAGATACTCTGTAAGGCGGACCTGCACTCGCTGGTGGAGTCCGACCTGACGGAGTTGATCCAGTATGAGCACAAGCTCTCCAAGGAGTTCCAAGTGTTCCCCGAGGAGAGCTACCGCAAGGGACGTGTGGATTTTCTCATGAAGTGGCGCGACCACAATCCCGCCATAGCGCCGTTGATAGAGTATGTGCGCGAGCGCAAGATGAAGGTGGGCCTGATGGCGGGGTCCTTCGACATGTTCACTATCGGACACCTCAACATCCTTGAGAAAGCCGAGCGGATCTTCGACAAGGTGATCGTGGCTCGCGGGCTCAACCCTCAAAAGCAGGACTGGACCTATGGACTCCCCAGTTGTCTGGACTACCGGCAGAAGATCTACATCGGCAAGAAGTCCGTTGGAACTCCTGACGTGCAATTGATCAACACCTTCGGCCAGAAGGTGCGGGCGATCGGGAACGACCTGTACGACATGGACTGCCATCCGCATTTGGCCAACGCGCTGGTGGAACACTCCGATGTCACCCTCGTGCGTGGATTGCGTGGAGCCATGGACTTGGAAGCCGAGCGCATCCAGCAGATCTACGTGCAACGCATGATGAAGGACGTCCCCCTGAAGACCGTCTACATCACCTGCGACCGCGAGTTCGACCACGTCTCATCCACCGCCACCAAGTTGCTGATGAAGGTGGATGAAGAGGAGGCCATGAAGTGCGTTCCCGGTGGGCACCTCACCATCATGTTGAAACATCCGGGCCTCGTTTGACGTATAACAGAGCACAAGCACAAACTCATGAACAAGAACATCGGAGCTATCGTCGCGGGGATCGTCATCGTCATCGGCATCATCTTTTTCGGCATGTGGTGGAGCACCACCAACAAAGAGGCCACCCTGCGCACGGAAGTGGATGCCCAACAGGAGAACTGCAAGGTCGTCTACGACAATACGTGGAAGATCATCAAGCAACAAGCGGAGATCAGTGACCAGTACGCCGAGAAGTTCAAGGAGAACTTCGCTGCCATCATGGAGGGTCGCTACGGGCACGGTGAGGGTGACCCCTTGCTCAACTTCGTGAAGGAGTCCAATCCGGAGTTCAAGATCGACTTGTACGCCAAACTCGCCAACTCCGTGGAGGCGCAGCGCAACAACTTCACCCGCTACCAACAGACGCTCATCGACAAGAACCGTGAGCACAACCTGATGTTCAAGGTGATGCCCAGCAAATGGTTCCTCGACATGAGCGACACCACGCACATCGTGCTGTTGACCTCGGCGCGCACCAAGGGCAACTACGAGACAGGCGAGGACAACGACGTGGAACTCTACCAGTGACCCTTTGACATGAACCATCTGAAAGGGGGCGCCTATGCCCCCTTTCTTCTGAAATCAAATCACTATGGAGATCTATTTCGCCATGTTGGTCCCGGTGATCACCGTGCTGGTCCAACTGCTCTTCTTCAGGCGCAGGATGGCATGGTGGGAGCACCTCCTGACATTCGGCGTATCCATCGTCACGGTGCTCTTGGCGAAGATTACCTCCGATCACGTCACCAAGAGCGAGGAGTACTGGGGTTCCATCGTGACCCGCGTGGAGTACTACGAGAAGTGGGACGAGTGGATCGACGAAACCTGCCAGCGTGAGTGTTGCTGCGACTCCGAGGGCAAGAACTGCGGAACAGAAACGTATGACTGCTCCTACAGGCGGGTACACCAGCCTGAGTGGTCTTTGCGCAACACCATCGGTGAGGAGGTGAGCATTTCCCAGAAGGAGTACAACCGCATTGCCAAGGTGCTGGGCACGGAGAAGAAGACCGACATGCACCGGGACTACTATCGTATCGATGGTGACATGTTCAGCGCCGACTGGCAAGGTGACTCCCTCACGGCGATACCCGTGACCACGGTCCACTACTATGAGAACAAGGTGAAGCTCGCCAGTTCCAGCATCTTCCATTTCGATGACCTTGACCCGGAGGAGGTCCGTCAGTACGATCTGAAGGAGTATCCCGACGTGCGGGACGGCTATAAGATGGACGCCGTCATCGGGGACTCCAGCAGGGATGCCTCAGTGGCCAACAAGAAGCTCATGTATCTCAACGGCAAGTTGGGCCCCATGAAGGAGGTTCGTGCGTTCATTCTGGTGTTCAAGGACCAGCCCATGGAGGCCGCCTTCAAGCAGGAGGCCTATTGGAAGGGGGCCAACATGAACGAGTTCATCGTGTGCATCGGCATCGACAGTGAGCGCAATGTCTCGTGGTGCAGGATCATCTCGTGGACCACCAATGAAACGCTCAAAGTGGAGTTCGCCGACTTTGTCATGCACCAAAAGAAGCTGAACCTGAAGAAGGTGGCCGAGCAACTGGGTCCATCGCTCATGAGCTTCGAGCGACGCGACTTCAAGGAGTTCAACTACCTGACCGTGGAACCATCGCTCACGGCCATCATCGTTACCTATGTGATCACCATTCTGGTGAACATCGGAGTGACCGTGTGGGCCATCCGCAATGAGTTCAACGAAGACGGCACGGAGCGGCCCCGCTTCATGTCATCGCGCAGGTTTTAGGCGCACCGGCTCCTTGACCCTATGGATCTTGCAAAGCGTCTTGTAGACCGCGCACAGGCCAAAGAAACCGTCCTTGTCATTCTTGTCGGTGTAGGAGTTGAAGGCGCGGTCTATCTCCGATAGCTCCTTGATGGAGTAGCCAGCGAGCTTGATGTTGACGCCACGGCCGTGGCGATACTCCTTGATCCGGTGTTGCCACTCGTTGCTCAAGGAGCGCATCACAGCCCATTGCGCCCTCTTACCGGCGCTGGCCTTTTTCTTCAAGGCTGGTATGATGGCCTTGACGCCGAACCGGCTGGTAAGCTCGACTATCTTCTGGTGTTGAACGATGCACCCTGCGGCGCTGGAGTAACATGAGCCACGCAGCAGTGTGCCAGCCATGTAGGCGCAGGTCAGGGCATGATAGGCTTTGCGGAACGTGACTTTTCTCTTCATGGTGGGTGACCAATCTAAGCAACCTATGCCGCACGTAACGCATGTCCACCCGAATTATTTTGTTCAACATCGGTATGTTAGTAACCGGGTCACCTGTCATTGTGGATAAGATGTCAAGAAAAAAATTTGCATGTTCACTCAAGTCCCATAGGTTTGTCACTCCAACAAACAGAACAGATGATAAAAACGATCACCTTCAAGGAGGCGCTGGTGGACAGCCTGCGCTTCTACGGCGAGGACACCAGCAGGCGTTCTCGTCACCAGAACGAGTGCCTGTACCTGCACAACGATGGCCGCCGCTGCGCCGTGGGGAGGTTCATCCGTCCGGGTAAGGAGGAGTTCTTCCGCACCATGGACAACATCCACAACAGCAGCATCGAGGCTGCCGTACATGCCCATCAGCACCGCTCTTCTCTGGAGGGAAAGAAGATCAGCGAGAGCGAGGCCATCTTGGAACTCACGGTGATCACGGACGCCACCATCGGCGACCTGCTCTTCCTTGAGGTGCTCCACGATGAGGATGCGAATTGGGATATCAATGGATTGACTAGCTTTGGCCAAGAGACCATCGCGCACTTCCGTCCGGATATCGCAAAAGAGGTCCTCGAAGAAGCACATGGAGTCGCAGCAGAGTAAGACGGGTTGGGTACGGTCCATACGCCAGAGCAAGGCGATCACCTTCTGCTCTTGCACAAACGGTGCCGATGAGTTCCAGTTGACCATCAAGGATGGTGCTCAGGTCAATGGGACCCTGAAGGTCGGCTGCTCATTCCTTGCCCTAGGCAAAGACTCCACTACTCCACGCGGCCTCTATGAGTTCGACGCGGCCAAGGTGACCATCGTTGGAGAGTCCGACGACTCATTCCCCATCCAGCCCAAGGAACATGGCGACGACTTTCTCAGGACTATTCCTGAAAGTCGTGGCCGCTCCTTGCGTTACGCCGATCGATGGAAGGTGCGCAGCATCGCTTCGCAGGGCGTACATGACGTAATGAAAGAACTTGGCTGCTACCAGTACTTCACCCCCATCGTCACGGAAGCCGATTGCGAGGGCGCAGGAGAGACATTCCGGGCTTCAACAGATTGGATGGATGCTTCTCTCACCGTCTCTGGTCAACTCCATTTGGAAGTCGGCATGATGAGCCTCGGCAGGGTGTACACCTTCTCGCCATGTTTCCGCGCCGAGAAGTCCATGACGCGCAAGCACCTTTCTGAATTCTGGATGTTGGAGGTGGAGATGGCCAACGCGAACCTTGACTCCATGATGGATGTATGCCAAGGAGTCATTCGCGGCATCATGGCTTCGGTTGTTCTACTACACAAAGATGGTAGAGAAGAACTGGCCGCGAAACTCGACAGCCACCATATCGGTCTTAGCCGCGTTCAGAACAGCCAAGACTGGCCGCGCATCTCGTATGCTCAGGCTTGCATGGACCTAGACCTCAAGTGGGGCGACGACATAGGCTCTGAGGCCGAGAAGAAGATCACGGAGATCTACAAAGGCCCCGTGTTCATCACACACTACCCGCAGGAGATGAAACCGTTCTACATGCGCAAGCATGATGGTGTGGCCTATTGCTTCGACCTGATCTTTCCCGAGGTAGGAGAGTTGGCTGGCGGCTCCGAGCGTGAGCACGACCACGATAAGCTCAGGGTGGCCATGGAGGGGTCCGGCATGGACATGAGCAAGATGCAGTGGTACCTTGACACCCGCAAATGGGGCACTGTTCCCCACGCAGGGTTCGGTCTGGGCTTCGAGCGGCTGGTGATGTACCTCACGGGCGCAGAGAAGGTCCATGACGTAATTCCGTTCCCAGTGGCATACAAGTGAAACATTCGGACAGGTTTGTCCGTACAACACCCACATTTCGCATATGGCCATAGAGATCCAGTGCCCCAATTGCCACGGCAAGAAGACCATGAACGACCCGAGTTATGCCGGGAAGATCATCTTCTATTCCGGACCCAACGGAGAGCAATGTCCGCAAGTAACGTGCGTCACCTGCAAGGGGGTCGGGCACGTGCTGGACGAGAGCAGTCCCTACAAGGTGGACGAGAAGGCGCTCAAGAAAAGCGCCAGCATCCCACAGAAGATCAGGAAGCTCATCGGGATACCCAAGAAGGAGCCGACACTTGAGGAGCTTCAGGCCGACCTTGCAACAGCCGTGAAGAATCAGGACTTTGAACGCGCCGCGAAGCTGCGCTATGAGATCATCAGGCGAAGCAAATAGCCTTATTTTGCATCTCTGTTAACGACTCTCCAGCAACCAAACGATCGACAAATGCGGTATAACATAAGGGTGATCCTGAACAGGACGGAACGGCTCGTGTACTTCGATGAGATCTTCCTTGAGACCATGCGCGGTTTCTTGGACCTGACGGGTGACCTTCCACCAAGCGCCATGGGCAAGTTCTCCTACGGAACGGTCTACGGCGGCAAGATGATACAGAACAACGTGGGGCACAACGTGCTGTCGTTCCCACTACGTGGGTTCTGGAACTTCTCCTGCGTGGACGAGGAACTCGTGAACATCGTACGCACCGCGCTTGAGCGCAAGATGAAGGACGGCACGCCATTCGCCTTCGGAATGACCATCTCCCGCGTGGAGGTGCTGCCGCAGCGGTACAAGACGGGGATCAACTTCATCAAGTGCTATCCCGGCATCATGATGCGTGAGATGGACGAGGATGGCATGTTCCACTTCTTCACCCTGCGTGACGATGGGAACGATTTCTTGGACGCCCTTGAGCGGAACACCTCCGAGAAGATCGCCGCTTTGGACCCCAACATCGACTCCCGCGTTTACATCAATCCGGTGGAGGGCGAGATCTACAAGCACAAGACGGCTTGGTTCGACAACATCTCCTACCTGTACAATGAGGGGGTGTTCTCCATCGACGCCAGCAAGGAGGCTATGGAACTGATCGCCTGCGTTGGTCTCGGTGACATGACGCACTTGGGTTTCGGCCACATCACCTCCATGGACAATCCGGCGCTGCACCGCCATCCGGGGTACAAGTCGCGCCAACTCAACAACAACGAAACGCTGTGGACACGCGAGGGAGGATACCACTACAACACGGAAGCGAATGAACATTATTGATGGCATCCTCACCTTTCTCGGAGTAAGCAGCACTTTGGTTTTTGCCGCTCTGGTCATCTTCAACAATGACTACAACAGGTGGAGCAGCAACAGGGTGGTGATATCGGGCCTTGTAGCCATTATTATGATCCTCGCCAACATTGTCTTCTCCAGCCATACCGAGTGGAGGCTCAAGTCAAAGGAGGTGGCAAGGGTCTACATGAACGAAGAACAAGGCTTCCGGTTCAAATATGTGGCCTTGCAAGGCAAGAAGATACCGCTGATCAATAGCGAGTACGAGCCCTACAAGAAACTGCTCGACAAATGGAGCGTGGACTTCAAGCCGGGCGTCTTCGAGCGACAACCCAGCGATACGCTGTACTGCTACTATTTGGAGCAGTACAAAATGGGCGTCAGTACAGGAGACATAAAGCTCTCCGTGGACACCGCCCCTGTGCCGGATTACGAGTTCACCTTGTTCTACGGACAGAGCACCGTTGGAACACAGATATTGCCAGACTCCTTGGTACAATGAAGCCCAACCACAATAATGGCGTCTCCATTGAGAAGCTCAAGGAGTTCGAGAAGTTCGTGATCCCCGTGCTTTTGCTCCGACATGACGAGTGGAGGTCGATGGACGTGAACTACCATCCTCCACGTGTTGAGCGCCTGTTCATGGACCACGGCGATGGATACCGCATCTACTTGCACGTGATCCATCGCACGGACGAGAAGTGCCTATACCACAAGCACAAGTGGCCAGCCGCGCTCAAACAGGTATGGGGCAGCTACAAGATGGGCATCACATACTCCCCCGATGAGATCTCATCGGATGAGGCCCATGCACTGCCTGATCTGGCGTGCTTTGAAATAGGCGCGGGGTCCTACTATGAGATGACCCAGACGGACGCCGCCCATTACGTGCGACCCGTCACCGAGACTTCCGGATCCATCATGCTCACCCGAGACAGGTTCGTTGAACACGTCATCCGCAAGGAGGTACTGGACAAGCCGCTGATGGAGTTGTCCATGCTGCGCAAGGTGGAGATACTGGAGTTGTTCAGTCGCAAACTAAGTTCCATCTGATGAACATCGAAGAGACCCTGCTCAACGACCTGAAGTGGCGCGGCCTGCTGCACACCATCACCCCTGATGTGGACCTGCGCAAACCCATGACGGTCTATCTTGGTGTTGATCCAACGGCGCCCTCTTTGCACATCGGCTCGCTCCTTCCGGTGGTGTGCCTGAACAAGTTCATCGAACACGGTCACAAGGTCATCCTCCTCATGGGCGATGGCACTGCCATGATAGGCGACCCCAGCGGCAAAAAGAGCGAGCGGCCCATGCTCTCCAACGAGAGTGTCGATATCAACAAGAGCGGCATCGAGGCGCAACTAAAGCGGCTCGTTCCCGGAGCCACCATCAAGTACAACTCCGAATGGCTGCATGGGCTCACCTACATGGGCTTCCTCAGGACCGTGGGAAAGCACATCTCGATCAACTACATGCGGGCCAAGGATTCCGTTCGGGCCCGAGAGGAAGCTGGTATCTCCTATGCCGAGTTCTCGTACATGTTGTTGCAAGCCTACGACTTCCTCCATCTGTGGGAGAACCACGGTTGCACCCTGCAATTGGGCGGGAGCGACCAGTGGGGCAACATCACATGTGGTATCGAGCTTATCAAGCGCAAAGCGCAAGGTGAGGCGCACGGTCTCACGTTCCCATTGCTCACGGGGTCCAATGGCGAGAAGTTCGGAAAGACCGCCAGCGGTGCTGTATGGCTCGACCCTGCTCTGACATCACCCTACCACTTCCACCAGTTCTGGCTCAATGCGGGCGATGATGTGGTGATCCAATACCTGAAGTATTTCACCACGCTGCCGCAGGAGCACATCCAGAACATCGAGGACCTGATGGGCACGTACGCCAATGAGCGTGTGGCGCAGAAGACGCTCGCGGACGCTGTGACCCGATTGGTGCATGGGGAGGCGGCCCTGCTTCGCACCAACCAGCTTCGCGAACTCCTGTTCGGCAATGGTGGTGACCTGTCATCCATCACCCAAGAGGAGATGTCCACCCTGTTCGATAGTGATATCCAGCGTGGTCCAGTTGAACTTCCGGAGACCGGGATACGGCTGACGGACCTCTGCGAACAACTCGGTGTGTACAACTCCAAGGGTGAGGCTCGACGCGCCATAGAGGGCGGAGGTCTCTACCTCAACGGCCTGCGTGTGGAGAACCCGGTCTGCTTTATCCAGCGCTCCAATTTGCTCCACGACAAGCATGTCATATTACGCAAGGGCAAGAAGGAGTATTTCGTCATCACCCTTGACCCGGTGGCGGAGGCGGTAAAGTAGCATACGAATTCGTATATTGGTGGCATGCATGAGACCATCCGAGAGACTTACTTCAAACTGAAGTGGCAGTGTACTGAGCAAGGCGGCAAAGCCGCCAAGTTCCACTATACGCAGGATGTGGACGGCATCATTCGCGTGATGCAATGCTACAACATCGTGTTTGAGGGAAGGAGCGACGAGGAGAACATCCGCAAGCTCACCATCGTGTCCCATCGTGCGGGGTTCATGTTCTTCAACAACTCCGCTCAGGGCATGGAGTGGATCAACAACAACTCACGGGCCATCACGGACGCTTTTTGGAACGCCACTGCGTTCCTGCACAAACTCGGCAAGAAGCCCGTCAATAGCAATATCCTGCTGTGAGAAGCTTGACCAATGTATGCGATAAGCTTCTGGAGAAACAGAAGTGGATCTGCTCGTTGTGCAATGAACCCATCGAGGAGAGGTATCAGGCAACCGTTGATCACACAAGGCCGATATGCCACAACGGCAAGAAGGGCAGCCGCAAGAACATGAGCGCCGTTCACTTCAAGTGCAACCAGATAAAATCCTACATCCCTCACGCACTCTTGACCCCGCAGATGTTCAATCCAAAGAACAGGAAATGGGTGCGCGTGCTCCGGAAGGACCCCAAGAACCGAACGGAGTCCACCGAGTTGGCCATGGAGAAACTCGGCCTGACCGTGGACCCGTACCTCTATAGATGGCAAGGCAAAAATGACCGCTGAAGAAATACTCGCCCAGTTCTCCATCCCAAAGGATAAGGTGTTGAACATCTATCCGTACGGCTCACGCGTATACGGCTGCCATACGGAGGAGTCGGATCATGATTGGGTCATCGTATACCGCTCGTCCATGCTCCCCAGTGGAGCCTTCAGGGACAACGCCATATCATCCCCCGACAGGAAACACCAAGCCACGTGCTACTCCAGAGCGGGCTTTCGTGACGCCATAGACAAGTATGATGCTGTGGCCCTTGAATGCGCCTTCCTTGACCCATCACTGGTGGTCCTCCAACAAGAGGGCTTTCCCATCCGCAAATGGCAACCCAAGGAAATGGCCTCAGCGATCATCACCAAGGCGTCCGCAAGTTGGCATCAAGCCGTCATTCAACAGAACCGGTACGAAGATGAAGAGCGGGCACGCAAGGGTGTTTTCCACGCCATAAGGATATTGGGCTTCGGCCTTCAGATGGCGGAGGCCGGGAAGATAGTGGACTATGGAACGTACAATGCGGTCCGCGATGAGATCATGGCCGATGATGACTTCTGGCCAACGAAGTACATCGGCATTCGGGACAGCCTCCAAGAAAGATTACGCACAAGAGCCGATGAAGCCCACAGAACTATACGAGCGCAAGCCGGAGAGCGAGAGTCTTGACCTGAACTTCCTGCGCGGGACCTACTACGATCATCTGGCGGAACTGGGCGAGAACCAGTACTCCTTGGACCTGAGCCAGAACAAGCTCGTGGTGATCAGGTTCTACAAGATGTTCAATTTCGACCATCGTCGGTTCTGGTCCCTCGCATCCGTGTGGTATGAGGGCCTTCCGGTGATGATCATCCAGAATGCCGGTAGAGAGGGCGATGACCATCATGCGCGGTTCATCACCGACCGAGACCTCTACTATAAGATGCTTGGCTACATCTGGAGCATCAGCCTCAACAAGCACGAGGAACTCAAGGGCGATCTTGTGGACCCCAACGCGGACGTGCCGGACCTGACGTCCTTCTACGGTAACTCGTTGGACGGGTACTTCGAGCACCATTGGTGAGTCGGCAGACTATCTTTTCTTTTTTCATGACAGTATTTGCGTGGAGTGCATATATTTGGCCCAACTATGCTCCATTGCCATGAAAAATAACTGGGTACAAAGCGCGAATGATTACTTCCTGAAGGAGGTGAGCCAACAGTCGGAGAAACTTCCTGTTGGAGTGTACATCGCACACGAGAGTTTGATGGGGATGTATCTGACGCGGACGGCCGACGAGTTCACATTCCCCTACAAGGTGTATGGCGTGGAACGCGAGTTCATCGAAAGGGTCAAGCGCACCTATCGTAACACCAACAACAACTTGGGCTTGCTCTTGAACGGCGTTAAGGGCACGGGCAAGACGGTAACGGCGCAGATCATATGCAATGAACTGCAATTGCCTGTGATCATCGTGACCCAGAACATGGGCGGCCTGCCGGACTTCCTCAGCAAGATACAGCAGGACGTGGTGGTCTTCATCGATGAGTACGAGAAGATATACTCCGACCGCGACCACAGCGTTCTGACGGTCATGGACGGGGTGCTCAACTGCGGTTATCGCAGAACGTTCGTGCTCACCACCAACAACCTGTGGGTGAACGAGAACATGCTGCAACGTCCGGGTCGCATCCGATACCTGAAGACCTTCTCCGACATGCCACTCTCGGTGATCACCGAGATCGTGGACGATATGCTCACGGCCACCGAGCAGCGCAAGGCCACCATCGACTTTATTGCGGGGCTTGAGCACATCACCATCGACATCATCAAGGCCATCATTTCGGAGGTCAACATCCACAATGAGGACCCGCTGGTGTTCAAGGACGTGTTCAACGTGACCTACATCGAAACGAGGTCCTACATTTGGGAGGTCACCATGAACAAGAAGAAGTCCGAGGAGAACCTCGTCTACAGCGATGCGCGCATCTCTCCCACGAAGTTCACCGATAAGGTCGTTGGCCAGCCGTTCATCATTGATGAAAACGAGGTTGGGATCATCACCGGTGTCATCAGCGAAAGCCTTATCAAGGTGGCCTTGGAAGACGATGAGAACATCGACAGCGATGGGAACATCATACCCGTCACCTACCGCATCTCACAGCAGATCCACAAACACCGCAGCTTCAGCCGCGCATACTGATGAAACTAGAGGGATGGATATTGCATCGCGACCAAGGCATGCGCCACGTGGAGTTCGAAATGGAGGACGGAGGCTGGTCGGCGTACATGGACGGTGAGATATGGGACTTGAGCGATGAGCCCATGGATTACGTGGACTATGTCGATGACCGCGTCTACACCACGGCTGAACCATCACCCGACAATAGCATGGTCGGCTACTTCAATCCTGTTTCATTGGAGAAGTGGTTCACGGACCAAGGAGTTGAGACCCGATGAGCGTACACCTCCTGAAGACCCTCTATGTCCTCATAGGGCCGCCAGCCGTTGGAAAATCCACATGGATAAGGCACTATGTGCCGACAGCCAAGGTCCTCAGCCGAGACGATGTCGTTGAGCGCATCGCCAAGGCGAACGGCATGACGTACGACGACACGTACGTATCGCCGGACCAAACACTGGAGATGGGCTCGGTTGTTCCGGGCATGGAGCGGTTCGGTCACATTGTGCCGTCCATCCTTTCATGGCGAGAGAAGGACTTCAGCATACCACAGTCCATACATGTGAAGGCGACCGATGAACTCGCGCAGGCCGCCAAGACCTATGCGAACTCAAGCAGCGACGTGGTGATCGATATGACAAACATGAACAAGGAGAACCGCGCCATGTTCATGCCGTATTTCGGCTCGGACTTCCGCAAAGTCGCCGTGGTGTTCAACTTCCACAGCGACAAGCTGTTGTCGGCCATCAAGCAGCGCGCCAAGCAACGCGGAGAGGAGATCGCTCGTCAAGGAGGGTCCAAGACCATATCAGGTGAGGTCATCGATAGGATGGTCACTGCCTATGAGGCTCCTGAGGTCTCAGAGGGTTTCGACCAGATCGTACATCACGACAACTCTGAATTCCTGCTCCAGTTGAAACAAAACGGCGATCTGAACGTACAAGAGTCCGATTCCATCGGGGTTGTGAACATCGTGCGCAACATCATCAGGACCATCTCGGGAAAATGAAGTTCCGCTACTTCTATCATTACGGGTTCTACAGCAACACCTCTAGGAAAAAGGATGTGTGGGGTGAACGCATTGAAAATGACCGCGATGAGTGGATCTGGAACTCCACTGAACGCATGTTCGAGATAACCAAGGAAGACTACGATGTGATCAGAACCTTGGAGAAGCAGATCATCGCCAAGGAGGGACGAGAGCACCACAGGCCGCAACGCTATGTGGTCAAATCATCGGGATATCTCGCGTTACCTAAGGGCAAGACCATCATAGCTTGCTCAATATCCAACGGAAGAACGACTCTTGTGGCCGTACCGGACGGAACGGGTCCGCGCTGCAATCCTTCATCACTAATGCTCGTACGACATTCACACCATTGAACTCCATCAAGGTCACGGGGGTCATTCACTTCGACCCACAGGACATGACCAAGAAGCACATGAGCCAAGCTTCTTGGAAGCGTGTTGCCATGGTCATGTTCGATGGTGACCTATCGGACTATTACTGTTGGTTCATCCGGCGTCGTTACAACATCAGGCTGAGCACACCGCTGCGCGGCCCCCACATCACCTTCATCAACGATCGAGAAGGCGATACCAATGGACTATGGGAGGAGACCAAGGACCGCTGGGAGGGAATGAAGGTGGAGGTGGAACTGGACTTGGACGCGAGGACCAATGGGGATTTCTGGTGGCTGAAGGTGCTACCGAATGAGACGATGGACCGCGTACGCGCGGAGTTGAGCCTCGGGGCCCCGTATTTCTCCTATCACATGACCATCGGGTACCCGCAGAATTGCAAGTCTGAGCTTGCCAGCGAGAAGGCCATCAGGGCCATGGAGATGAATGAGGAGCAATCCCATTACATCCATGGACTCTTGGTTTCTGGACTTACCACTTGAATTCGTATCTTCACGGCATGGAAACGACGCCGCTGATGTATGAGGAGGTCACCGAGAGGGGACCGCATGGAAGGGTCTTGGCCTCGAATATCAGGCCGCCCACCGTGGAAGAGATAGACGCCGCCATGCGCGCGCATCAGGGCGGAAATTGCCCGCATACGATCGTGCGCGACACGGTTGGATGCTGGATGTACGATTTCCGTGAATGCGCTATTTGCGGTAAAGGACTCGGCATCGTATGAAACCCTGCATAGCCTGCCCCTTCAATGACGGACTGACGGATGAGGCCTCGCAGGCCCAGAACTACGGCTGCCTCCCATCGGCGTTCGACATGATCCAACACTTCGACCAGAAGGGCGTATCCATCTCTTGCCATAACAACGCTCACAGGAGGTGCAACGGACTGCTACAGGAACGACCAGACGCAGCGCACAAACCGGTGCGCGACTATTCAGATTGGTACCAAAACGGATAACTATGATAACAGTATTTTCAGCAACGCACGGCACCATGCTCATGGGTGCTATCAACAAGATCATCAAGCAAGAGCTTTTTACCACTCGGATAATGGCCTCCAGTGCCATTTCCAAGTGGATCACACAGAGCTTCATCGGTGGACAATCGTGGGAGTGGTCCATCGAGAACGAGCGCTATGAATGCACCATTGATGGGGAACTCAATGTGATGGTGGTGGAGGAACGGACCGTGCTCGACGCCTTGCCGGAGGAGCCTGATCTGGACCTATCGCTGTGGAGCACGCCCATCACGATCCAGCCATACAGCGATTGTGCCCACGAAAACTGCCGTGAGTGCCACGGCACGGGGATCAAGCAATTCGGCGGAGGTCCCTGCATACACTGGCTTGTGTGCCATTGCAAAAAGTGCTCGCCAAGTTGGGGGACAGGAGACTATGTTGTCACCTCTAATTTCATCTTCAACACTCCGAACTCAAACCTGTAAGTCATGTACACGCTTGTGGTCTCCAAGAAGAAGCAGAAGCTCATCGATGCCTTCGAGAAGACGGCCTTGAAAAAGGACGAGTATGTATCGGTCAAAGGCAAGCTTGTGGAGGCCAACCAGCCCAACAGGGACTACACCTGCAAGATCGTCAGCGTGGGCAAGACCAGCATTCGTGTCGAACGAACTGACATAGACTACGGACGTCTTTACACCATCAAACTGGCGGACATCACGCGTCGTGACTCACGCCATATCGGAGAGGACCCGTTCATCAAGGAACGCAATCAAGTGGTGTGGGTGCAGTTCGACCTCGGAAGCATCGTGAGCACGCTTGATCTTCTGGGAGAGAAACAAGAGAAATACAACATCGGCGGCATACAACCTCTTGAACTCAATTGGGACCCATACGTATTCATCAACGGGAAGAAACAACGCTACCAGCGCCCGTTCGTGTGGACCCTTGAGCAGAAACAATCCTTCATCTCTTCCATGTACAACAATGTGGACTGCGGGAAGGTCATCGTGCGCCAACGCTCCTATGGGGACCTCGTGGACCTCAATAAGAATGGCGAGACCGAGTTGGCCTTCCACGATGTTGTTGATGGCAAGCAGCGCCTGAAGGTCATCCAAGAGTTCCTGTCGGGAACCATCAAGGATGAGTTCGGCAACTTCTATGGCGATCTCAGTGAACGGGCACAAACCAAGTTGCTACGTCAGCAATCCATCGGCTACGGCATCATGCGCGACCACGTGACGGACGCCGACGTGCTGCGCCAGTTCCTCAAGATGAACTTCAGCGGCATACCACAGTCGCCAGAGCACATGAAGTTCGTACAATCACTCTATAAGAAGGCGAACTGATGAAGCAGTTGATCGATCTCGACCGCGAGATAGACACCGCTCGCAACAAGCTCAGCCAAATGGAGGCGGAGCGCGAGCAGATATCCTGTGCCATGGACCTTCTGAACAGCAAGAAGGGCTTCAAGCCTGAAGACGCCGGGTTCAAACTGGTGTACTTGGATGTCTTCAACAAGATGGCCGTGTATCATCACGACACATTCAAGCTCCCAAAGGGCAAGCTCGCCCTACAACACTGCTGGGGTGGCGGCGGAGAGTGGAAGTACAGGCTATCGTACTTCTATCCTCCTCAGGAGAAGTTCGGAGACGCGCGCAGTGAAATGTACATCGGGAACATCACCTCCAAAAAGCACTTCACCACCATCATCGATGAGGTGGTGAAGTTCAAGCTCATGGGCAATGAAGTGGTGAAGTGCAAGACACAAGCCGAGCGCCAGCGCATCATCGACGTGTACTTGACCCTCAATGTCCCCAAGGAATACTTTTACGATGTTGTTGATTGGTACCACCCCGACCTGTTCCCCGACTTCCGATGGAAGTACAGCCGCCAGCAGCAAAAGAAGGCTTGGGAAAATCCGGATAGCTCGCGGGCCAACAGCTACCTACAGCCGATCTCAGCCGACAAGCTGCCGCTTTGGGAGAAACATGATATCCTGTCGGTGGATGAATTCGTCAAACGCCTGAAGAACCATGAACGCTGGGATTGAGTTCGCGGGGCCGTCCAGCTATATTGGGCCATGCTGCGTATCCTGTGTTGGTTCGGCTTCCACTCCTTCCGTGATTGGACCTACTTCTTCAACGACTACGATGAACTGGAAGAGGCCAAATGCGTGCGTTGCGGAAAAATAAGATGGCGTGAGTTCCAATGACCATCAAGATGTTTTTCTGGAAGCATGAAACATTCTACCTTTCCCGACCGTAAGAGAGGCATCAACCGATAACGATGAACATCTCCAAACTCAACAAGGCCGAAGTGCTCGCGGCCCTCTACAACCGAGCGCAGACACAAGGCATGGGGATCTTCCAATACCAGAAGGGCGACATGTCCAAGGAACAGGCCGAGGAAATCCTCCAGCAGGGTCATACCTACTTCGACTACCTCGCGGGCCGCGTCATGAAGGTGGACCTCTCCGGCGATGAGATGGATACCCGCCTCTACAACCGCGACAATGGACAAGGCGCCGCAGAAAAGGCCTTGCAGCCGCTCTTGGATGCCGTAGGCGCATGAAGGAGCAACTGGAGACCGAGCGCCGCTTCCTGCTCAAGCAGGTCCCGTTGGCGTATGCTCACCTGCGCGGATTGAACATCGCGCAGTACTACGTGGAACTGGCCGATGAGCGTTTCCGCGTGCGTGAGACGTATGAACATCCGGGCAGGATGTCGTATGATAAAACCTACAAGGAGACCATCAGCAGGGGCGTGAACAAGGAGCGCATCATCGACATCGATCATGATGTATTCCAATCGCTTGCCCGACAGGCCACCAAACTCCTCACAAAGCAGCGCATCATCGCCCCACATAGTGATGACCTCAATTGGGAGATAGACCTTTTGCTTCCTCCAAAGAAGCTGGTGATGGCGGAGATCGAGGTGCCATCGATGGAGTATCCGTTGATCCTGCCTGACTTCATCCAAGAGGTTCTCATCATGGAGATCACAGGGATCGACGAGTTCAGCAACTACGCACTAGCAGACACGATACAACCATGGTAACCGAAAGAGAGAAAGTGATCGATGAGTTGAAGACCATCGAACTGAAGCTCATGAACCACCACGATGCGCGCGTGCGGCACCAATGGGGCGTGACCTCAGACGCCATCTTGGGTGAGCGCTCCGTATGGAGTGACATCGAGAGCGAAGCAGAACTGCGTGCGGCACTGGAGAGCGCCAACGCGCTGTTGCAGGGAGAGGCGGTCCATTGAAACATTTGGTCTTCCCCTCTCGTATAACACGCCACCCAAGGACAAAGCCATGACGATCATTGTGACGGCCAACGAATTGATGGACAAGGGCGCGTGGGACAACTTCTGCGAAGCCCGTGGACTCAACGTATGGGCCGTGAATGAGGGGCTCATGGATTCCGATGAGCAGTTCACCCTGACAACGGAAGAAGCCAAGCAGTACGGATTCATCAAATAACAACAGACAGAACCAGAATGAACAGTCAGTGGATCCGTAGCGGGAACATATTCCAGCAGAGAGAGGTCAGCCAACAGCAAAAGCTACTGGATCCCGGCGTCTATCGTGTGGACCTGAACGACTTCACCAAGGAGTTGTACTTGACCCTCACGGATGACACCTTCCAGATGCCTGTAAAGCTGTATGGGTCCGACAAAGTGTTCGCCGAGCGATGCGTCCGAACATACGATGCCACCAAGGGCAACATGGGCCTGCTGCTGAGCGGGGTCAAGGGAACGGGTAAGACCGTCACGGCGCAGCTTATCAGCAACATCATGAAGCAACCCGTACTGGTGGTGACCACCAAGTACGACGACTTGCCCAAGTTCATCAACGGCATCCAGCAGAACATCATCGTGTTCATCGATGAATACGAGAAGATCTACAACAACTACGACCACAGTGTACTGACGGTCATGGATGGCGTGCTGAGCACCGCCTATCGCCGCATGTTCCTGTTCACCACCAATGACCCTTGGGTCAACCAGAACATGCTACAGCGTCCCTCACGCATACGCTATGTGAAGAACTTCGGTGACCTTGACCGCGCCACCATTGAGGAGGTCGTGGATGATCTGCTCATCCACAAGGAACTCCGGGAGGACACCGTGGAGTACCTCACCACCCTTGAGACCATCACCATCGACATCACCAAGGCGCTGATCGAGGAGGTGAACATCCACAAGGAATCACCCAAGGAGTTCAAGTCGTTCTTCAACACCAAGCAGGTGGACAATCGCGTGCGCATTTACGGCATCACGCAGAACGGCGATGCGGTTGTTGAGACCGTCAAGTTCCCCGCCGCCACCATCGATCCGGTCCACATCAGCACGAATGAGATCGGACAAGACCTCAAGATCAACGGAAGGGAGGTCGGGACGATCAAGCAGGTACTTGGGGACCTGATAACGTATGAGGACTACGAGGACAACATGATCTCCATCCGGACCGAGCCGATCCGGTACATGCACAAGGCTTTTGCCTACGCCTAACCAATGAAGGTCTTCATTCCATACGACGCCGATCTGCTGAAGAAGTTCATGGGCGATGAAGAGCTTGACGAAGAGCAATTGGCTTTCGTTCATGATGCCGTATGGAGCAAACTCTTCCATGTTGCCTTGTGTGACCACATGTACAAGGCGATCAAACTGTGCAGGCCGGGATTCGAGAAAGAAGCAGAGGAGAACGATCATTTGATCTCCATTCTTGAGGCCCAAGAGAAGACCATCGAATTTCAGGTCGATGGCGCTCGTTGCGAGACGAAATTCACACGTGAGCAGTTCGAGAAGCATGTGTTCGATCAAGCCATTGAACATTGGGAAGGAGTCATCTCCATCGGTAAGCAATTCCAAAAGGACCCCGATCCGAAGAAGGAGGAGGAGAATCGCAAAGAAGCGGAAGAGCACGCTAAGGACTACTCCGATAGAGGCATCGCCATTGTGAGCGAACTACGCAAGCGCGTACAATACATCGACGACAAACCTTTGGAGAAGAAGTACATTCTTGTAATGCTGCCATATCCGAGCGGCGCTGGTCTTCACGTCGGTCATGGATACAACTACTTCGTGATAGATAGCTACTGCCGTTGGCTACGCCATCAAGGACATGAGGTGTTCCAGCCTTTTGGTTATGACGCGTTCGGGCTCCCAACAGAGAATTATGCCCGTCAGGTCGGACGCCCTCCCGAGGAGGTGACCCAAGAGAACATCGCGAATTTCCGCATGCAGATGCGCCGCGCTCATACGCAGTTCGAGGAGCGGCTCATCACATCCGATCTGTCGTACCAGAAGTGGACCCAGTGGATATTCACACAAATGCTGGAACGCGGCATCGCCTACAAGGCTGAGCGATCCGAGCCTTATTGTCCATCGTGCAAAACGGTGCTGGCCAAGAGTGAGATAAAGGGTTACTCAAGCATCATATTAGAGGATGATCCGTCCGCTCGATGCAAGAGGTGCAACACCAAGCCAGAGTGGACCAGCACCTCGCAGTGGTTTTTCCGCATCACCGATTACAAGCAGCGGCTCATTGACGGACTGGACCGCATCGACTATCCCGAAAGTACCAAAGCACAACAGCGGCATTGGCTGGAGAACCTGACGGACTGGTGCGTTAGTCGACAGCGCAAGTGGGGATGTCCCATTCCTGTTGAGGGCGAGACAGACACGCTCGACACCTTCGTCGACAGCAGCTTCTACTACGTTCGCTATTGCGACCCTACTAATGAGGAGCAGTTGTGCGCGCCGGAGAAGTACCAACAAGTGGACCTGTGCATAGGTGGTGCGGAACACGCTTGCGCCCACCTTATCTATGCGCGCTTCGTCCACATGTTCCTCTATGACATTGGAGCAGTACCCGTGGAAGAACCTTTCAAGAAGGTGATCCATAACGGAATGATCACTAAGGACGGGCATAAAATGTCCAAGTCCATCGGTAACGTGGTCGACCCAGACCAATACAGCGCGCGCGCCCTACGCATGTACTTGATGTTCATCGGGCCGTACACCGAAGGTGGCGATTGGAACGATCGCGGTGTGGTGGGAGTGACACGTTTCTTGAACCGCTTCGAGGAGTGGATGAGCAAGGGCGGCGGAGATCGCATTGATAAGGAGATCGACGCCTTCGAAACACAACTGAACAAGGACACTGCGGCCTTCAAGTTCAACAAGGTCGTATCTGGCTTCATGACGTTCATGAACGCCCACAAGAACAAGTCGCTCGTTCCATCTCAGCGCGCTCGCTTGAGGCGACTGCTGAACATCTATGCACCAAGACCATGACAACGCAAGAGCACGACCGTTTCAGGAGACGCTATAAGCGCGCAACGGCAGACAACCTGCAATGGTTCCTCTATGGAAACAGAGTGGTTGACATTGCCGTCGCACGCAGGCTTGTTTACATGGAACTAAAGCGCAGACCATGAGCACCAAAGTCGAAATACCCGAGACCGTCATCTTGGAGATGCAACACAAGGTCCGCGAATTCCGCGATGAGATCAAGGAGCACGAGAGGGCTCTCTCGGTCATCCGGGCCCAGCACAATGGGGTAGAAAAGCAAAGAGCATACGCTGTGCTGAAGCTGCGCGAGACGCTCGACTTTCTTCAGGAGCACAACTCGGATGCGACCGAAGATTGGTTCGCCGAAGCCGAGCAGTCGCGCGAAAAGCTGCTGGTGGACGAAAAGCCAATGCTCTTGGAGGTATGAACAAGTTCAAGCCACCAACAACGGTGCTCATCGCGCTGATCAACCTTGCAGAAATGGTGGTGACGCACCACACTCCTGCATCGCTCTTGCTGTGGCCTCTTTACGGTGTCTATTGCTTATTCAGAGACAACTAGACATGAGCCTCAGCCTCTGGGATAAGAAGCCGCTGACATTCAAGGCGGGAGACAGAATACACATGCACCTCTCCAACGGGACGCTTGGAAAGACCAAGATCTACGTTGTTGGTGTGATGACCGACAGGGGCATCGATGTGGTGATGTACCGATGGTGGGTAAAGCACAAGAAGTACTGGCGCTACGAGGCCGAGACCGTGCATAATATGAGCTTCCACATCCGCTTTTGGAAGAAGGCCGATGCGGACGAGAAAAAGCGCATAGCGGCCCGTCAGGCGAAGAAGCGCCGGGTCAAGGACCAGTCGACGTAGTCCTTGGTCAATTCCTGCATTGTCTCGGTGCTCATGATTCCATCGTGACCCTCTCCTTCATGTTCCATTTCCATGATGTATTTGTGGGTCACAGCGTCCATGACATCATCTGTCGGCCCGTCACTGAGGGAGATGTAGAAGTAACCATGACGATAGCGCGCATAGAACATGCGTCCGTCCTCCAGCTTGCCCTCCCATTGCGAGGGGCAAGCGGAGCACGTCATTATCAGAGAAGTGGCCTTGATCATTGCTTATAGATATTGGTCTTGGCATTGGCACGTCTAATCTGCCAAGCATCTCTCATTTTCTTTTTGGTCTCTTCACTGTGGGGCAGACGCTTGGCCCTCTTCGGAAAGAATTCGTTGAGCCAGCCGTTTCTCTTCGATGCATCGTGGGCACTGGGAAACTTCTTCAAGAAATCATACTTTGATTTAGCTTTTAGAGAAGCCTCTTTGCAAAGAGCTTTGTTCCAATAGCCCTTGGGTTTTATGGTTCTGTCTAAGTGGCTGGTCAACTCATCACTCCATTTGTTTTGCCAAATAATCCTATACACAGTCTTGTTCTTTTGAATAAGCTCAGAAACACTAGACACTGACTTCACCAACTTTGCGCATCGCTCCTTGGTCCAATAATTGTTAGGCCGTTTTGAGCCGTTCAATTTCTTGATTATAGAAGAGTGCCAACCGTGTTCCCTGCACTTTGTAAGAAGAGCGGGATGTTTTTCGTAAACGTCCTTTGTACAACCAAAGCTCAACAAAATCTCTTTACATTTTTCCTTGGTGTAGAATGTGTTTCGTAACGCAAGTGAACCAGTTGCCATTCTATTCAACATTGTAAATCCACTCGATTCATATTTGTTTTGCCAATTTCTCTCTTCCTTTGCTGCGGTCAAATAATGAATATAGTCCGTTAGTTGAACCAAACGAGGAGTCAGCCCGGTTTTTAGCATGTGGTCTCTAACCGCAGAGTAGGCCGTGCTGCTACTGCTAGTGTGATTTTGATGTCTATTGTCCAAATTGCAAGTCAATCCAACATAAGCATGATTGTCTGGGAATTCGTACGCATATACACATCTGCGGTACTTGTTCCCTATAGGTAAAATGTGGCTGCAAATATCATCAATCCAACTGTTATGACGAGCCGATTGATAGGCTCCGCCATATATCCTGATGAAATCTGTTTTAGTCTTGCATTCTAGCGCCGCTTCTTTGCACGCTTCATATGTCCATTTTAATCTGCTCATGATCGAGGTAGCGTGGTGTAGTCGCCCTCGATAAATAGGATCTGCTGGGCCTTCTTGTTCTTGTGGATGATGGCGTGGCAGTGCATCCATCCACTTCCGCCGATGTTGTAACCCACGCGCAACTTGGTCATCGTTCCAACGGCCAGCGCCCCATCCTTGCGTCCCGGCGTGTGGCTGTGGGCGGTGATGCACTTGGTGTTCATCCTGCGGTATTGCTCCAATGATCCCCTGCTTCCGTTGGTGCCCACGTCACCATGGACAGCGAGTTCCCAATCATACACGCGGTAGCTGTCGGAGCGGCCGAGCGTCTTGACCTTCGGGTATTTCTGCTTGATCAGATACGGGATGATGCCATTGGGAGCCTTGTTCTGAAGGAGTATCGTGGAGTATTCCATGTACTCCAGCGCGTTCTTGATGTTGTGCTTCCAGTCGGCGTTCTGGAGCCAACGGTCCACGAAGTCGTCATGATTACCACGGACGATGACCAAGTTGTACTTGTGGTATTGACCCACCCAGTCCAAGGTCTCATCGATCTCTTTCTTCAACACGTTGCTACCGTCCTTCTCCTTCTGGAATTGCTTGAACGGGTTCTTGGCGTCGTGGTGCGAAATTGAATGTCCATTGAAGAGGTCATGGATCATGGTGTGCTTCGGCTTAAAGCGGTCCAATAGCGCCGATGTGACCTTCATGATGCGCGGGTCGGTCTCCCCCACGTGTACGTCGCCCAGCACTGCCGCTTCCACCGTGTCCACACGCGATACAGCGCCATTCTTGACCTCATTGAAGAGGTCGCAGAAGTCACCCTTGTCGGTAGCTGTGACCTGTCGGCAAAAGAACACCTCCTTGTCTTTGATCTCCACCACCACGAACCCTAGCGTGTGGTGGAACTCGCCCTTCTTGCCGTTCTTGCTGTCGGTGTAGTTCTTGACCGTCACGGCTCCCGTGGTCCACATCACCTTGGGCTTGTATCCCTCAAGGACCGGGATCACTTTCATGTGGACGCGTGGGTGGCCGAACACACAACTGTTCACTCCGCTGATGCCCTCAAGGCCCGTTAGCGGCTCCGATGAGGTGGGCTGTACCTTCAGGTCGCTGATGATGGAGAGGTAGCGATGCACATCGTGACGCGCGGCGTCCAAGTACGGATGCAGTTCAGGCTCCCAATAGTCGAAATTCTTGTCGGTGAAGATGGATGTGGGGTTCTTGTAGCGCCCCGCGATCACGTGTATGTCGGCGTCGATATGCTTGGCGTACACCTTCATGTTCTCGAAGAACTGCGTGTGTACCGGGGTGCCGTTCTGTGCCCATGTGATGAGGAACCGCTTCTTCTGTTTGTTGACCTTCCTCTTCTGCGCCTGCCTGAACTCGTGGGTCTGCTCCAGTGTGACACCCTTCAGGCCAAGCTGTGTGAGCCATCGTCTGGTTACCCTCTCCGAGCGGCCGAAGAACTCCATGAGTTGGGAGATACGCTCATCCCATTGGAGGTCCTTGTTCTCATATATGGCCTTGGCCTTGGCGATGTCATCTTTGGTCAGTTCGTCGAATTCCATAATAATGTGATGATGTGATAGCGGGCAAATCTATACTATTTTCTGTTCTGATAGAAACCAACAGGTCAAAAAACATCTCTATCGGCATGGTGGCGGCCGAAGCATGTCCGTGGCGTTCATTATATTTGCGGCATGTGCGACAGCAACGCGGAGGTCCGACCGAGGACCGGCACTTCCTTTGATGGCAGCCAAGCATGCGACATCTGCGACCTTCGCATGTATGCCGGAGAAACAGGAGCGCCACTGGTGTGCCCATGGTGCTCCTTGGGCGTTTACCGCGATGGCAGCAAGTGGGGCACCGATAACCCGGATGTCGTTCGCAGGGTGGCGGCCGACATAGCATCCCGCCCACGCATTGAAACATTGGACACTCCCATTGCGTATAAGGATGGCGGGTCCACGGAAAAGAACAATCAATCAACAACCATGGAACAAGAGAAGAGTACCGTTGAACTGACCGACCACAACTTCGATGAGTTGGCACTGAAGAGCGACAAGGTCGTAGTGGTGGATTTCTGGGCCCCTTGGTGCGGTCCATGCCGCATGATAGGCCCTGTGATGGATGAACTGGCCAACGAATACGATGGCCTTGCCGTGGTAGGCAAGATGAACGTGGACAACAACCCGCAGATCGCCACCAAGTACGGCATCCGCAGCATCCCCACCGTCCTGTTCATCAAGAACGGTGAGGTGGTGGACCGCAGCCTCGGAGCCGTGCCCAAGACCACGCTCACCGGCAAGCTCGACACCGCCCTCAAAGGATGAAGCCGGACATCGGCATAGAAGGCGTGGACTACTTCAGGGTCTCCGACCGCCTGCCCGGAAACGATCGCTGTGTACTGGTGTTCGCCGAAGGGTATTTTGGTCCGGACCGCTGGCAGCCGCTGTGCTACGTCGGAACGGACTTGAACGACCCCGGCGATGAACGTCCGTGCTGGATGGACGGAGCAGAGATGCTCACGCAGGATGAGGTGCAGGTGGAGTTCTGGCGCGAGATGATCGCCCTGCCTGAGCCGAAGAACAAGTTCGTAGCGTTGCCGCGCATCTGATGGAGGACGAGTACCTCACCGAACTGAAGGCCCGCATACGGAACTGCGAGGAGCGCTTCATCAGCTACAAGAAGATGCTGGAGGACGTTCATCGCGACAAGACGGCATTCCCTCCGGATGATCCATTCACCATCTGGCATAAGGATTCGCTTCGCGAGAGCAAGAACCAAGAGGAAAAATGGCTCGATCGACTGCGTGAAGAACGCACCTACTATCCCGGACAGACACCAACGCAGGCACGGGAGTGGCTGGAGCGCCACAAGCGGGAAGGCGCTCTCAGGGAGTTCAGATTGGCGCTGGAGCGAGGTATCACCAACGATGACCTCGCTCATGTACGTCATGACATCGAACAACTGTTGACCAAGCTCACATGAGGCAGAACACCTACATCGTGCTCCACAGGGACCCCATGAACAATGAGCCCCGTCATGATACGTTCAAGATCCTCGTGGACGATCCCCTGAAGATAGAGGAGACGCTTTATGAGTTGGTCAAGCAGAAGTTGATCCTCCACAAGAAGGCCCCGCATTTCTTCTTGGACGTCATCTCGCTGATCGATAGCGTGGAGATCAAGCCGACCTTGCCGCCCGAGAACGGTATCCAGTTCTCCTCCGACCGCGACACGCTGGTGGAGGGCCAGAAGTACCTTGTTCGCTACAACGACCATGAGTACTGCATCGGCATCTATCGGAACGAGACTCTCATAGAGGTCGAGAGCGACCTGCCCATACAATGGGGCAGCACGATACCGCTCTCATGGTGCGGGCCGCTGCCTTAACACAAGTTTCCCTATATTAGTGCCCATGATACGCTTTCCACCCTTCGGATACATCGTCAGGTACATTGCGGCATGCCTCGGCATCCTCCTGCTGTCGTATCTGGTGACAGGTTTGATCACGCTACAGTTCAATCCCCTTGCATGGAGGGCCGAGTGGCGATATGATGCTGGCGTCTTCGTCTTCGTGGTGTTCGTCTTGGTGGGCGCCACCATGTTCAGCAACTGGAAGTGGTAGGAATTGCTGTGGAACCATGGTCTTCGCCCGGAAATAAATCGGGCGTTACGTTGAAACTTAACGTAAGGATCCTTATATTCGCAGAGCCAAGGAAGTGCTGAAATGGTGCGCGGTAGCTGGTCGCTACCTCGATCGGTCGGGTTACTCTGTGGAACAGCCTCGTCTAAGGATAGACAGGGAACACGAGGTCCACTAAGCTTCGGGACGCAACCCCGAGGAACGAACCCCGACACCGCGTGCCACCAGCACATCGTTCTTTGAGATGGTGTGTTCATGAGCGGCGTGGAAGGACACGCGCCGAAATTGCCTCGAACAACAGGTTTGATCGCCTGTTGGGTCGGATCCGACACGAAGCATGAATAGGCCGCTCCTATCGAGGGTCGCGCCCTTGGTGCAGTAGTCGGTATCAAGCCCGGCCTCATGAACAGATCAGATGTGTTCATGAGCGGCGTGGAAAGCAGACACGCACTGATCGGCAACTGCATGGCGCGTAACCATTCGTCGTCGGACCCACCTGACCAAAGGTTTAACGGGTCCCTAGATTGATCGAGGGGGCCAATGCCTTAACCCCTAATCCGGATGGCACCGGACAAGCAGTAAGCTGGAGTAGCGCCCAGCCTCATGAACAGATCCGATCAATGTGATCGTGGGCGGCGTGGATGGACACGCACGAGTAGGCTGGTTTTGCAGAGCGAAGTAACGCTGAAATGATCAAGAGTCGCCACCCTCCTGCAAGAGGAATGGAGATGTCATTAAGTCTTGATAGTCGGTTTCGAGTCCGGCACCACGAACACATTGATGCAGTTAACACAAGACATTCATTACCAATGGCACAGAAACTCTACGCAGCAACGATCGAGACGGTGTTCTACTTCATGGCCGAGGAGGGCCAAGAGGACAGGGTGGCCAAGAAACACACACGCGAGGCCATCCGTGACAGCGAGCACAACTTGGAGCCCAGCGTTCATGAAGTCAGACAGTTTTCTCACCTTCTGGATGTATCCTCCGACATGCACGATGAAGAACTCGTCTATGGCACCAAGGAGGATGTGACCCTCAAGGAGGCCTTCGAGCTATCGGGCTACGACTACAAGAAGGAAGAAGAGGCATTCGCAGAGCACATGCGTACCGGACGATAACGCCAACGATCATGACCAACAACAATCGCAAGAGAAGACAGGCCAAGAAGCCCAAGCCGTCAGTGGAGCCCGTAGAGCAATTCTCACGGCCCGTGGAACCAGCACCAACACCCGTGGAACCAGCCGCAGCACCCATTGAGCCCACCCCACAGGCATCCCACCATTGGGACGCATCCGGAGAGCGCTGCGAGGTGTGCGGCGACAAGGATTGGATGGGCGGCGGATGCTCAGGTCCGCGCGAGGAGCCTGTCGCGCAAACGGTGAAGAAGCCGTTCTCGCTCAATCCGTGGCGCCTGCTCTTCGGCACCCAAGAGGACTTCACCCCATGGCGCGTTGTGCTGGGCACAGCACTGGTGATGGGCGCCCTGCTGTACGGCTCCTATTGGATATCGCAACACTGGGGGTGAAAGAGTACTTCTCATACTACCAAGGCGGCGCTGGAGACCACAAGCCGTTCAAGGTGTTCGGGGCCACTCCAGAGGAGCGCGACCGCGTGGCCGCCAACATAGGCGCATCTCCCTTGGACATGGAGGAGTATAGAAGACGGCAGAAAGAACTAAACCGCAAGCCGCCGTTCTTTACTCAAAGGCGGCTCGACACCATCATGATTGTCATCATATGGGGTTCGCTTGTCCTTGGGGCCATCTGCCAGTTCGCATTGATGTACATTGAGCACCTTGAGGCAATAGGAGAATGGAAATGATGTCCTAACTGGAATCAAAACAAGTATGGTTTTCCCCTGCACGGAGGCTTTACATCAGCACATAGTCCCGTAGTGGAATCACCAAAACTTGCCATGACCACAACGCAACGAGCCGCCATCATCTGGGAAGCCCTTAAGGGTCGGTACCTGCCGCGTGCGCCATGGCTCAAGCGCCTGTTGTGCCGACACACTCCGCTCCACTGGGTGAGGAACATCTATGGCGATGAGATCAACGTGACCGATGCACGCTCCCTATGGCAGTGCTCCAGTTGCGGCGCGTATTGCTATTCCATGAAGCTCCGCAAGGACCTTGAACAGGAAGAGATCAACAAGATGATCACAACGCACATCCAGCATGAAAAAGGAAACCAAGTGGGTAGGGGATGACAAGGTGCAGACCAACGGCGCAGTATGGCAAATCCGCCAATCCACGACACACTACATCCACGCCACCCTGAAGGAGCACATCAGGGAGATGCAGGAGTACCTCACCAAGTATCCCGATGCGGAGGTGGAGCTAGGGCGCGACGACCCCTATAGTGATACGACCTCCTTCATCCTGAAGTGGTGGCAGGAGGTGCCCGACACCCACAAGGAGGTGAAGAAGTATTTGGAGAGGCAGGAGGCCAATAAGCGATGGGCAAAATACACCATGATGGTGGGACCAGAGCGCGTGCAGGAGGTGACGGAGTTCATCGAGCAACACCCGCAGTGGGGCGCAACACAATAACCATGGACCGCGAGACGCTCAAGAAGGAGGCCGAGGAACTCTATCCCCTGCCCGACAGCCGGTACATCCACACCGGCAGAGGAAGCGTGATGGATTGCGGCAGCAAATCACGCGCGCTGGCCGTCACGTTCGTGCGCCGCGCGGACTACATGAACTCCATGGCCCATGGCCGCAAAGAGGTGGCCATCGCCATGCGCCGTTTGATGCGCTCCTTGGACATCGAAGACCATGTTCATGACTTCGAGTCCGCCGCAGATGAGGCAAGGGACCTGCTGCGGGAGATGAACATGCCCGCTATCTACGAATTCAACGAGGACACCGTCGATCGGGCGGACGCCTTGGGCCTGAAGCCGCTCTTCAACCGTCAGGAACGCAACGAGCATATCGTCATCCATGCGTTCACAACGCCGCTCACTGAGGAGCGGGCCAAGTCCATCGCTTCCCACTTCAAGATGGAGGCGGCAGAGCCCAAGAATGATGCCTTGTGGGTCCTCTCGGATGACGATGATGATATGTACATCTCCATATTCGAGGGAAGGGACGGCACCACCATGGAGTTCGGCCCCGGAAGACTCGTGGAGATGCTGGAGTTCATGGAGTCGAACCCCGAACCGGTAAAGCCATGACCAACAGCATCGAAGCCTGCTACACCAGCGGCTACATGACCGCGCGCCAGCGCACGGCGCTCAAGGAGTTGATCCGCATCTTCGAGAAGGATGGGGCGGACCTGAAGATCGACGTACGCATGCTCACCAAGAAGGGCAAGTCCAAGAAGCGGGCAACGATCAAGGTCGTCATGGGCATCGAGCGAGGAAAGTGGTTGGATGAACTCTTGACCAAGAAGCGATGAAAGCCTACGCTGTATATGATGACTCCATTGATCATGCTCCGCTTGTCGCCATCGTCAACGAAGATGACCTAGAGCGTTTCAAGGAGCACAAGATGGCCGAGGTGGAGGCCAGCAGCAGGTCAGAGGCAAAACCTGAACGCTGGTCCGCCAAACGCTTCGAAGAGCGGCGCGAGTGGTCCGACAACGTTCGCTTTGGTGTGAACATCCTGATGGTGCAGAACGGCGCACAGGACATGACGATTCGTGAGCACGTTTTCATGTGCGTACCCATGGAGGTATGGCGACCCAAGTAGGCATCCAAAATAATGTGCGTACCTTAGAGCCATGAAACAGGCCGTGCTCTCCATTCTCCTCACCATCCTCCTCACCTCATGCTTCCATGTGGAGAAGAAGTGCGGAACCTTCGTCGACAAGTGGCGCGAGGGGAAGGGCAATGAGACGGGCGTCGTCGCGGTGAACTGCGATGGTACCACCTGCAATGGCACCGTGAGCGACGCTGTGTACGCCAACGCCAAGGCCGGAGATAGGGTCTGCGTTGAAATGGTGGTGTGGGAATGAAGCCCGACGCTCCTAGGCCCCATATAGCGCATGTCAATCGCGATGGTGTGATACACCATCTGTCTGATCATTTGAAGGAAGTGGGCGCGCTGACAAGTGAATTCGCCACGAAATTCAACCTTCCATTGTGTGGCGAACTTATCGGACTGCTGCACGACGTCGGCAAATACAGTGCTGATTTCCAGAACTACATCATGTCAGCTACAGGACTGCTTGACCAAGATGTGGATGAGGAAGCTGTTGATCATCTGGAACTGAAGGGCAAAATAGATCACTCCACTGCTGGAGCCCAATGGGCCTACAAAGAGTTGTCAAAACACGGCATTGAAGGACAGGTCATGGGCCAGTTCCTATCCATGTGCATTGCGTCCCACCATTCTGGTCTCATCGATTGCATCGATCCCAATGGTTTAGATGTGTTTGCCAGACGCTCTGATAAACCGGGTCATCGTACTCATCTAGTCGAGGCTATGTCGAAGGTTGATACCAACCTGCGCGAGCGGATACTTTATTTGGCCAACAGCCCTAAGCTTCGAGAAGAAATGATGTCGGCAATAAAGCGGTCCATGCGCGATTGTCGGACAATAGGACAAAGGACCTTCAATCACGGCCTTTTGTTGAGATTTCTGTTCAGTTGCTTGATAGATGCTGACAGAAAAAACACGGCGGAGTTCCATTTTGCTGGCAATAAACTGGCCAGTATCAAGGCGGATTGGAATGAGCTTGCCAACAGAATAGAGCGTCACATTTCATCTCTATCGCAGAGCAGTGCGGTCAATGAACTTCGACGCAGCGTATCGCAAAGCTGCCTTCTTGCATCTGATAGAAAGCCGGGGATTTATACACTGACAGTGCCTACTGGTGGAGCGAAAACAATTTCCAGCCTTCGCTTCGGTGTCCATCATGCATGGAAGCACGGCATGCAACGGATTATCAATGTCCTTCCTTACACCGCCATCATCGACCAGAATGCTCAGGTGGCCAGAAAGATATTGGAGCCCGAACCATCAATGAACGGATCGGTGGTCGTAGAGCACCATTCCAATCTGACTCCAGAAAAGGACAGTTGGAAAAACAAAGCCTTGTCAGAGAATTGGGACGCACCAGTCATCTATACCACCATGGTGCAACTCCTTGAAGCCTTGTTCTCGGACGGCACAAGAGATGTGCGACGACTGCATAGGTTGTCCAACTGCGTCATCGTTTTCGATGAAATACAGGCCCTTCCATTGCGTACTTTCCACATGTTCTGCAATGCGATAAATTTCATTGTGGACAACTGCAACAGCACAGTAGTGCTCTGTACGGCTACCCAACCCGTCCTGCACAAGTTGAACGCCGATAAGGGCAGGATCAACTTGAGCCATGACCATGAGATAATGCCGGATGTAAAGGCGCTGTTCAAAGGTTTGAAGAGAGTGAAGCTCATTGACAAGCGTAAGCGTTCCGGATGGAAAACAGCCGATCTGGCCCGGTTCACCAACGAGTGCATGGCAAAACATGGCAGTTGCCTCTTTATCGCCAACACCAAGGCCATGGCATTGGCCTTGTATGAATTGTGCGCCACTGCTCACAAAGAGGGCTTGTTCCACTTGAGCACCCACATGTGTCCCGCGCACAGAAAAGAAGTGCTGCGGACCATGCAAGAGAGGTTGGCAGAAGGCAAGCCGACTCTCTGCATCAGCACACAATTGATAGAAGCTGGGGTGGACATCGATTTCGGCTGCGTCATACGTTCAGTATCCGGTCTCGACTCTCTTGCCCAAGCCGCAGGGCGCTGCAATCGAAATGGCCGATTCGGGATATCGCCGGTGTACATCGTGAACCCCATAGATGAGAACCTGACCAAACTTGACGACATCGTGTGGGGGCAGTGGTCGCTTGACAGGTTCCTGAGGGACTTTGAACAGAACCCCGCCGAATTTGATGATGACCCGCTAGGGGATGCTGCCATACAGCGGTATTTCTCATATTACTTCACATCGAGACAAGAGGACATGGACTATCCTGTAGAGCCGCCCTCTTTCCAGAGGTCGGACACCCTGCTGGAACTTCTTTCTACCAACAAGAGGTCGCTGCAAGAGATGGATCGATGTGGCACAGCAAGAACACCGCTGCTATTGAGGCAGTCCTTCATGAGTGCAGCGAGGACTTTTCAGGCGATCGATAGTCCCACTCGGAGCGTGATCGTTCCATATAATGATGCGGCATGTAACATTATTGAAAGTTTGAACGTAGAAGCGGAGCAAATGAGAACGTTCAAGCTCCTGAGGGAGGCCCAGCAGTTCTCCGTCAACGTTTTTCCGAACGTCTTTGACGAGCTTGTGGCCATGGACGCCATAGAGCCCATAGGGAACATCGGCGTATTCTTGCTGAAGAAGGAGCATTACGATGATCGCTCCGGATTGATCGCCACCACACAGAAACAGACCGCATGAGAAACAGCATAGAGTTCAAGGTCAGAGGCCGCTACGCGCTTTTTACCGACCCATTGACCCGCGTGGGTGGAGAAAAATGCTCCTACCATATTCCCACGTATGAGGCGCTGAAGGGGGTCGTGAAATCAATCTACTGGAAACCCACCATTGTCTGGATCGTGGATGAGGTGCGCGTCATGAAGCGCATCCGCACCCAGACAAAAGGAGTGAAGGTGCCGAAGTTCAACGGCTCGAATGACCTCTCCTACTACACGTACCTGCATGACGTGGAGTACCAAGTGCGCGCACACTTCGAGTGGAACACCCAGCATGAGAGCCTGAAAAACGACAGGAACGAGGGTAAACACTTCAACATCGCCACACGCATGGTGGAACGGGGCGGGCGGCATGACGTGTTTTTGGGGACACGTGAATGCCAAAGCTATGTAGAGCCATGTGTTTTCGGAGATGGCACCGGAGAGTATGACGGGTATGGTTCTCTTGACTTCGGGCTCATGTTCCATGGATTCGACTATCCTGAGGAGACGGGAAAGCATGAACTAAGAACCCGTTTTTGGATGCCAAAAATGGAGAACGGCATCATCAAATTCCCTCGACCAGAGGAATGCGTCGTGAACAAATTCGTACGTGTGATGCCGAAACGAGAATATGAGATCGGTGTGAACATGGAGAGCGTGGAGGTAACATCACAAGAAACCGGACTGTAACATGAGTTGGATCGAGAAGTTGTACAGAACGTACGAGCAGAACCTGACGACCTCCCGCTCAAGCAGGCATCCGCTCATGCCGATCTGCCACACCAAGCAGCAGACGCACATCGAGGTGGTCATCGACAGCAAGGGCAGGTTCAAAGCCGCCATCGTGATACCGGAGGGGAAGGGTGTTACCATGGTGCCTTGCACCGAGGCCTCCAGCGGTCGCACGGGCATGAGCCCAGTCAATCACCCGCTGTGCGACAAGCTGCAATATGTCGCTGCCGATTTCTCGGACTATGGTGGCAAGGTCACGGTGGGGTTCTTGAAGAACCCGAAAAAGCCCTACGAGGACTACATGGCTTCGCTTTCCCGCTGGGAAACATCACCGTACGGCCATCCGAAGCTTACGGCCATTCTCGCGTACGTCAGGTCTGGACACATGATCAGGGACCTTATCGATGCAGAGGTGCTGCATGCGGCGGATGGGGTATTGCTGGGGCCATGCGAGGAAGAGGAAAAGCCCGAGGTGTACAGTAGACCCATCTTCAAGGTCGTGATAGACCAGCGCAATGCCGTTGTACGCTGGCGTGTAGAAGAACCCGAGGCCATCAACACCGGCACGTGGGAAGATGATGATCTCATCAACGCTTGGGTGATGTACTATGCCAGCCAACAGACCAAGCGCGGGCTGTGCATGGTCACCGGAGAGGAGACCTTCCTCGCTGAGCAGCACCCCAACAAGATCAGGCACTCTGGTGACAAGGCCAAGCTCATCTCCTCCAACGACCTGCAAGGGTTCACCTATCGAGGGAAATTCACAGACGCGGACCAAGCCTGCGGTGTCGGCTTCGATGTCAGCCAAAAGGCGCACATCGCTTTGCGCTGGTTGTTGGACTCCGGTCGTCGGCAGGCATTCCGCAATGGGGACCAGATGATCGTCACGTGGGCCGTGAACGGTGATGAAGGATTCCCCGACCCGCTGGCCAACACTTTTGCCATGTTGGGCCTGCAAGAGAACGAAATAACGCTCTCTGAATTGTATCATGGCGATGCCGGACAAAGCGTGGGTATACAGTTCAAGAAAGCCATGTTGGGATACAAGGCTCACCTCGACAATCTCAAAGACATGGTGGTTCTGGGCGTGGATTCCGCCACCCCCGGAAGGTTGGCCATCATCTTCTACCGGGAACTGAGAGGCTCGGAACTGCTTGAGCGCGTCGAGGATTGGCACGAGCGGTTCTCATGGTATCAGAACTACTCCAAGGAGGTGAAGTTCATCGGATGCCCGTCCATACGGGACATCGCAGAAGCGGCCTATGGTCGTAAGCTGGACGATAGTCTGAAGAAAGCGACGATCAATCGGCTGCTGCCGTGCGTGATAGATGGACAGGCATTCCCCCGCGACATCGTGGAGTCCGTCATACGCCGGGTACACAACCGCGTCGGTCTCGACCGATGGGAATGGAACAAGTGTCTTGGCATCGCCTGCGGGCTGTACCGTGGAACACACATGAACGAAAACCTCAAAATGAAACTGGAGATGGAACGCAAATCAAGGGATTACCTCTACGGAAGGCTGCTGGCCATCGCGGAGAAAACGGAAAACGTGGCGCTATATGCGTCGGGTGAAAAGAACAGGGAAACGTCGGCTGAACGGTCCATGAACCGTTTTTCAGAGCGCCCCTACTCCACGTGGCGGCAGATCGAACTCAGCCTGCGGCCGTACCTGAGCAGGCTCAAAGTGAAGCGTCCGGGCTTCCACAGGAAGATGCTCCGGCTCATGTCGGAAGTGCAGGCCCAGATCGGCGATAACTTCACCAACGATAGCAGGCTTTCTGGCGAGTTCCTGCTGGGATACCACTGTCAATGGCTTGAACTCAATCCGACGAAGGAGCAAGAGGAAACCGAAGAAGCAGAACAAACCGAAGAGAAAACACTTGAAGCAGAACCAGCATGAAAAACACACTCAAGAACAAGATCGACTTCGCCGTCGTCTTCAGCGTGAAGAACGCCAACCCCAACGGTGATCCGCTGAACGGTAACCGACCAAGGGTCGACTACCGGAACTACGGCGAGGTTGCCGACGTTGCCATCAAGCGCAAGGTGCGCAACCGCCTCATGGAAGAAGGCGAGTCCGTTCTGATGCAATCGGAGGACAACAAGCTCGACGACGCCGGAAGCGTCCGGGAGCGCGTGGAAAAGGTCATCGACATCAAAAAGGACCGTGGATACATCGCCAAGATGGCTTGTGATACATGGTTCGACGTGCGCGCCTTCGGTCAAGTGCTCGGCTTCAGCAAGAAGAAAGGAAAGGGCAAGGACGCCGAAGGTGAAGACGCCAGTGTTTCCATCGGCGTGAAAGGGCCCGTCACCCTTCATCCGGCCTTCAGCGTAGAGCCCGTCGAGTGGAGCAGCCAGCAGATCACCAAGAGCCTCAATGGAGAGGGCGACGGCAGCAAGCGCGGCTCGGACACCATGGGTTCAAAGCATCGCGTGGACAAAGGAGTATATGTGTTCTATGGCAGCATGAACGCGTACCTCTCCGAGCGCACGGGGTTCACCGAGGAGGATGCCCAGCGTCTCAAGTCCATCTTGCCCCGTCTGTTCGAGAATGATGAGTCCTCGGCACGGCCCGCTGGCAGCATGGAGATCCTGAAGGTCTACTGGTGGCAGCACAACTGCAAGTCCGGGCAGTACTCCTCGGCCAAGGTCCATGGGAGCCTCACTGTGAACCCCGATGGTACCAGCAGCACGATCGATCTGAAAGGCTTGAAGCCTGAGGTGATAGAGGGCTTCTGAACCCATACATCCTGCCGGGAGGCCGTATTCGATCGAATACGGCCTCCCGCATTAGCGCGAACCCCAAGCGAAGGCAAAACATCCATAGATTCGCGCAGGTGTCAACCTCTTGAGAAACAGCGTAAAATGAACTCCGCTCTTTGAAATCATGGCATTTACACGGCGGGCAGGTCGGCTTTCGCGCTAGGGCGGCAACATGCCCTTGCTGGAAGCGCCAAAAATAGCCCGCCCTTTCGCTCGACCTCGTGTCGGGCGTGACGTTGAAACTTACGCCTGAAAGATGGGGACCCGAGTAGATCCCGCTTTCGCTCGACCTCGTGTCGGGCGTGACGTTGAAACTGTTTGTTGTTAGGTTCTGACTTGTCGCGATCGTCTTCTTTCGCTCGACCTCGTGTCGGGCGTGACGTTGAAACAAAGGCGACAACGATGCCCGGTAGACCAAGGCGGCTTTCGCTCGACCTCGTGTCGGGCGTGACGTTGAAACTGTGTCTCTTGTGTTGGCATGATGATAGGTTGTTATCTTTCGCTCGACCTCGTGTCGGGCGTGACGTTGAAACTCCTGATCGATCTATCGTAGATCTTGCCATATTTCCTTTCGCTCGACCTCGTGTCGGGCGTGACGTTGAAACGACGTTATCCGTTGGCGTCTCCTGCGCTCGGACCTTTCGCTCGACCTCGTGTCGGGCGTGACGTTGAAACGCCTATCGCTTGCGCGATCATCTGCTGAAGAAGGCTTTCGCTCGGCCTTGTGCTGAGCGTGACGTTGAAACCACGGAAAGGATATAGCCGCTGCCATGGTGTGTCGATTTTTCGCTCGACCATGAGTCGGGCGCGCGTTGAAACAACAGAGTGGAATAGATCGCCCGGTCTGGGTCTTTCGCTCGGCCTCGTGTCGGGCGTGACGTTGAAACTTGTGAGTGCCTTCCTCTTTGATCAGTCGTTTGGTTTCGCTCAACCTTGTGTTGGGCGTGACGTTGAAGTACGCCGTGTTCCGTGCGTTTGTACGCGCTCTCCACCTTTCGCTCAACCTTGTGTTGGGCGTGATGTTGAAAACTCGAAAGCCTCGATGCGTGGCGCACTTATATTTCGCTCGACACCATGTCGGGCGTGTAGTTGAAACATCTTATTGTAGTAGAGGAGCACCTTCGCTCGACCTCGTGTTGGGCGTGACGTTGAAACCGGACGAAGTACTACGTGACTGCAAAGGCGGGGATGACTTTCGCTCAGCCTTGTGCTGGGTGTGACGTTGAAACTTGACGCTGATGCGGATGTGCTTGTCGCTGATGTCTTTCGCTCGACACGAGGTCGAGCGTGACGTTGAAACTGTGCTGCGGAAGTCCGCAAATGGAGAACTCAGCGAGGGGCCCACAACGGGGCATTTGGATTTCTGAGGTCCATGTCATTATCTTTGTACCACTGAAGGCGATGGATGACCTCCTGCGTGCGTTGGAGACAGACACCGAATGTTAACCAAGGCAACCGTATAGGGTCACCCATCGTCTTTGGAAGAGAAAACAGAAAACACGGCCTATTTAAGAGGCACAGAACGAACATGATCTTGTCCACTTCATACCAGCAGCAACAGCAATCCCTGAAAAGGGGTCGAGGCTGTCGTATGCGGTGACGAGTGTAGCAAGATCACCAACGCGGAACCCGACCCACAAGGTCGGGTTCTTCGTTTTTGGACCCATCAGGACACAATTCGGACATCGACCCAGAAACAGCAAAACCAACAGCAGGCACTTACGGCGATTCGGACATATCCGGACATCGACCCAAGAGCACAACCACAAACCCAACAGCAGCAAGGAAAAGACCCTATTCGGACATGAAAACGCAATGGCCCATATACCACGTCCACCGGGACGGACGCAAGTTCGCCTACGAGGAGTACACCGTGGACCATGACGAGCGCTTCACCAAAGGTCGCAAGACGCTTCCGGACTGCGAGGGAGGATATCCTTTCCCCTACACCATCGAGTTCGCCTCCAACGTCTCTCCCAAGCTCGTTGAGGGGGACGACCTCGGTGACATCATCCACAACATGATGGTGTTCTACGATGCCGAGGACATGGAGACACTCTCGGAGTTGAAGGAAAGGGCCAAAAACGGGGTGGAGGTGTACCCCGGCAACTTCAAGTACCGGTTCGTGCTCGCGGCGATCAACTTGGTGACGAATGAAGTTGCAAGCTGGTGCAACGAGTTCGGCAGGGGCATATTCGAGTATCCTCTGCCCAAGGAAAGTCTGGTGGATGTGGCGGTCCTCATGGCAACCAGAGAGGGACTGGGGTTACCAGCGGACGTGGTGACCAAGGTGGTGAAGGAGATGTTGAATGGGATGAGCTACGCCGACGCCTTCGAGAAGTCTCTACCTGCGGTTGTTGCAGAAGGAGAGTTGGAGGGGTTGGTGAGGGAAGTTCTCACGGAGTATCCGGAGAAGGTGGCGGATTGGAAGAAGTTGGTGGCGAAGGAGGCGACGACGGACAGCGAGGAGAAGACAAAGGAGGTGCAGAAGCGAAAGACCAGCATCGTCAACATGATGGTGGGGATGGTGATGCGCAAGAAGAAGGGGCTTGATGCCCGCGAGGTGGTGAAGACGATAGAAGTGGAGTTGAGCAGAAATCCACTTGCGGAAAGCACATAGTTGTGTGCATTGTGCAAGTGGAATTGAAGAGGAATCGATTTGCGATTTGCAAATCGTGAATCGTGAATTGGGAGTAGAGTTCTTTGACATTGGAGGGTGGACTAATGGCATGTCGCGATCGCTCTGAACGATCGAGATAGGAGTTCGAATCTCTTTCCTCCAACATATTGTCCCGTGGTGTAACTGGCAACACGTCTGATTTTGGCTCAGAAGAGTCTAGGTTCGAGCCCTAGCGGGACAACAATTATACTCATAGTGGAGTATGCAAATTGGCGACGCACCGGGATTTTGATCCCCGTAGGGAAACCTCACTGCTGGTTCGAACCCAGCCTCCACTACCTATTGGCCAGTAGTTTAACGGTAAAATCCCCGGATCTGACCCGGTGGGAGTCCTAGTTCGAATCTAGGCTGGCCAACCACTGAATGTTCGAACCAAGATCACTCATCAAGCTCCAACAACTCCCCCAACACACCTCTCACGCGAGTTTTCTCCTCCCTGCGGCCTTGCATGATGAAATGGCTCGCCATATGCACCATGATGTGATCGATGACGTACCTCATGGTATCCTTGAACGACTTATCGACCGCATGGCGGTAAAGGAGCACCTCCGTGGGTTCCGCGTTGAACGGAATGGCGTGGTCTTCATTGGGATGGAACGTCACCTGTATGCCGATCAGGTTAACGGGGTCCACCTTGATGGAAGTGGGCAGCACAATGCGCAATTCATCGATCACAGCATCGCGTCGCGCGGTATTGAAACTGAGGTCTACGGGTTGTCCGGGCATGGGTTCGTGTTTTGATGGCACGAACGTAGATGGCGTTGGGTTTTCCGAGGTTTTCCGGAAGCGATTATTTTCGACATCCTATTCCTTATCTTTCACCATGAACCACGGAATTGCCATATCCAAAGTCCACATTGAGGGCATCGTCGCCCAAGGAGACCAAGGCATCATCACAGCGTACCTCCCCAACGACCCCGTGCATGGTCCAACCTTCGGGGTATTCTTCGGTAAGGGACGATGGCACACCTTCCATATGGAGGAGCGAGCGTTCCACGAGCGCTTCCACGTGGAGTTGGACGACCCCGCATTGTGCAAGCTTGACCCGCAATGATCCATCCGAACAACAGAGTCGAGTTGAATGACATACGTCATGAGATAACTCGTGTGGATGGGTATTACGTAGGGACCCCATCCATAAGAGTGGATAGGCACAACTGGCACGTCCTGAATGGACGCTCCTCCTTCGGTGAATTCCGCATGACCGATACCGACACGGTGGAGGTGTGCCTGACCTATGGAGGCAGGTTCTTCGTTGTTGAGCGCATACACTTCAAGAGCGGGATCGTTCTATCGACTTCCGATGACATAGCCCACCACTTGTGGCCGCTCCGCAAGAACATGGCTCACGATGAGCTATACAGGAAGGCGGTGCTGCACAAGAGAATGGGCAGGCTGTGGACGCCGGACTTCAATGGGGACAGGATGTACTTCCTGTGAGTGCCTTCTCACCCCTCATCCTCCGTCCCATGCCCCTGACAGTCACCCTCGCAGCAACGCTCGCGACCCTTCTCGAACTCGCACCTTCCGGTGGCGGCCTCGAACACCATCATCTCCATGAACGGATATTCTCTGCTGTCCTTGGCCCCCGCATCGGCGAAGTTGTCCGCGTGCTCGGCCTCCGCCAATAGCCACTCTCCCATCGCCTTCATCTGGGCGGGGGTCATGGTGACCTCCATCTCGCTTGTCTTGTGACCGAAGTGCGAGGCCGATATCCGCAGGAGCGGGTAGATCCCAACGCTCTTCATGTACCTCCCATCGACCTCAAAGGTAATCCCTCCGTTGTTGATGTGGAAGTAGGCCTTTTTGAGGCCGCCTGACTTGATCTCTTCGTTCTCCATGGGAGAATGTAAGGTGGACCGCGATGGAAAATCAATGCCTTTCCCGATTCATCCCGTTTGCCTGCCGATTTTCAATTTCAAACCATCCCATTCGACTGATATTCAATGATTTATCATCAAACTTCTGTGCCATGGATGACACAGCCCCCAAAGTTGACAGAAGAACTTGGCACAAAAAAGTTATCAACAGCCCGATTAGCTCTACATCCAGCGTCATTGCTGGGAACTTGCGTCTGCCGACACTAGCGGCAACACCGCTACACATTTGGACAGACCGGGAAAACAGCAGTACACTTGTCCCGGCCAAACAAAACCAAGGCCGCACAATCCCATGAAAGCGAAAGGCATGACCATTCCCGGAGACAGCAGCGGTGTACGCATCTGGTGCGAACTGGTAACGGGGGACAGGGCTGATGAACTGCTGAAGTTGAACACCAACAACCGTGACGTACGTCGTGAGCACGTCACCAACCTGAAGCACGTGATGGAGTCAGGCAAGTTCGTGCTCATGCCTGCGCCCGTCGTTATCGGAAAGAATGGTGTGATCCTCGATAGTCAACACCGCCTGATTGCCATCAGCGAAACCGGCATTCCCCAGTGGATGTACATCATGGACAACGTGGATGAGTCCATATTCGACAAGTTCGACGCTGGGCTGGGCCGGAAAAACTACGACCACGCCAAGATCGCGGGTGTGATCGATAATACCCGCGTGGTTGATCACATGGCCACGGGGTTGATCAACTTCAAACGCAACAAGCGCTCAACCGCCACCAACAGCGGTTCCAACACCAAGAACCGGGTCGAACCCTACGAGCTATTGCAGTTCATTCGGGACAACGCTGAGGTGAAGACGGCCGCAGCAGAGCTTGCTGAGTTGTGGCACGTGAAGCACTTGCACATCCGGATCATGGCCATCCCGTTCTACCTATACCGCAACTTCGTGGACCAAGATGGTGTGGCCTATGGCCCCATCGTGTCGGACTTCTTCCGCAAGTTCCACAGCGGCGAGAACATGACGTCCGGCGATCCTGTTCTCGTGCTGAAGCGCACCCTTGAGGACGATGCCGCCAAGAGCAAGAACGCCATGCGGCTCACCAATGCCCAAAAGATCAACCTGTTCTTCTTGGCGCTCAGCCTGCACATCCAAGGCAAGAAGGTCGACAAATTGCGCTGGCGTGGAGAGGGCATCCCCAAGCTGGTAGACCGCAACGGGAAGGACATCGAGCAGAAGCTCATCGATCAACTGAACTAAGCTTGCATCGCCCAAACAGAAGGGGAGCCCGTAAGCTCCCCTTTTGTCATCCGAATTCGGATGCTCACATCAGGTCCTCAAAGCTTGATATTACCGACCACCTTCAGTTGATTGGGCTTCGCTCTGAGACTGTCGAGGGGAGAGGCGAATGACTTCTCCTTGGGTCTCATGATTTCGTTGTATCGGGCAATCTCTTCCGGGTACCTGTTGACCACCTCACTATAGAACGGCTCAAACAACCTGTTGATCACATCGGGGTTCCCGTCTGTTGACAATGATGGCTTGGAGTCGTACAGTCTCTTGGCGATACTCTTCATCTCACGGATCTTGTTGTAGTCACCTCCGAACAAGGAGTGCTCTATCTCGAAGTCGCCTTCGTCGCCCTCATCCGTAGCGAAGTATCTGATCAAGCTGCCGAAGTACGAGGCAAGATGGGACCTGAATCGATCAGCGTCGGTATTGCTCATTGTCTCGCGGATGATGGTCCTAATGTAGGCTCTTATGCTCATGTGCATAAATATCCGTCGAAACCGGATCGGCCTCAAAACTCCTCCTGCTCCACCTCCTCGGCCAAGTCCCGAAGGAACTCCATGATGTCGTCCCCGCCTCTGAGGACAACCCCTCCCTTGGTCGCCAGCCTAACAATGGTGAACCCGAGTCCGCTGAGGTCGAACCCATGAGAGGAGGCAACGTGGGCCTCCACGCCTCTTTTCTTGGCCTCCACCAGCGCCCAATCGCTCTTGCCGAGGCCTTCATCCTTTTTGATGATATGCTCTTGCGCTGACATCTTTTGTGCCTCGGCGTAAGTGAGCCCATCGCTGTACATGTGGTACATGTCGTCGTAGATGACGCCCGCCTCCGTCGCGAACCCCCATAGGGTCTCGTGTGGTACTACTAGTTGCTTCTTCATCGCCGCCTCCATAATGGTGGTCCTCTTTGGGAGTAAAGATATGATTCCATGTCTCAAACGTGTATCACCTCCTTGAGCACCTTGGGCTTCTCCCCGCGCAATTCCTTCAGGCGCCTCTGCGCCTCATCAAGGGTAGAGAACTCCTTGCGGTCATGCCAGTCCTCGGCATACGCGATGGAACAAGTGCCATTATCGTTAGTGGTCATTGCTGCGGGCTTCGTGTGCCTGCCCAAGTCCTCTTGAATGAAGAATTTCTTCGTTCCGTCATCCAAGTGTACCTCGCGGATGCGCATCGGTAGCGGCGTTGATGAGGGCGTATACGTTCCATCGCCCGGCTGTAGCGGCTGGGAGGAGTTCGTCTCCAACTTCTTCTCCAAGAAATCACGCAACAAGCCTTCATTGAAATAGGCCTTCTCCTCGTCAATACCAAGGCTCTTGTTGACCTGTTTTTCTGCTGGTGTATGTTGTATGGAGAGCGCGCGCATTTCTTTCCCCGCCAACAGCAGCACGTGGCTCTTCATGAGTTCTATCGAGTTCTCCAGCACGCGCAGTCCGAACTTCTCGGCGATAGGCTTCACCAGCGGCAACAATAGGGGATGACACACTATCGAAGTCAACTTTTCCTTTTCAAGAGTATTGTTGACTTTGAGAGACAGTGACAGGCTTTTATGGAGTTGTTCATATGGGTTCATGTGGTGAGCGGTGGTGATCGTCTCGATGAACCCGAATTGTTGAAGACGTGGCAGCACGAAACGAAGAGTGCTATCGACGGATTCTGGTCTCTTATCGAATATCTCCTCCAGACCCAAAGGGGAATTACCCTGATGAAAGAACTCGTTCATATCATCGTTAATGAGGTCGATGAGGTATTTGCTCATGGTGTTGAAGTTGCGGGCGCAACTGAATTCCATGAAGTCCCGGAGCGTGTCCGGAAGATTGAAGTTGAAAGGTCTTGTTGCCATGTGTATAGGATGTATATGGGGAATATACAATATGCGCATCCGATTTCCAAATCCTGTGTCTTCACCACGTCCGATTCGCGGGTGTAATGACTATCTTCCCAACATCAATGGACTCCTGCTACAACAACTCTCTTGACCCCATCTCCATGACCCTTGGACGCTTCCCCAACGGGATGTTCGACATGGTGCGCCATATCGACGTGGAATGCGTGAAGGCCGACGACAACGATGGCGACTTCGACTTGGGCGAGTCGCCATCGCTGAAGCGCATGACCCCCAACACCGAATTCTGCATGGACGGGGTGTTCAGGCAGATGTGGGTGGTGGCGCCGCAGGGTCAAGAGCGTGCGAAGGTCGTGATCGGATACACATGCGGCGGGAGCTTCTTGTGGTTCGATATCCTGTGTCTATGGGACAAGGCGGGCTTGGTGCTACGCGACCAGCACGACATCGGGGATTACCTCTTTCCGGACCATTACAATCGGGACGATCCCAATGCAGAAATTTGGATATGCATGACCGAGGCCGAGGTCTATCGCCATTTCCATGGGTATTGCATATCACGCAATGGCCATGAGGAATTGTTCTTCCCTGATCGCTGAACGTCTGTTCCCGGTCGTGCTCATCGGGTGTTCTTGTGTATCAAGTTCATCGTCAGCGCCCGCTTGCAATGCTCGGGCATGTCGAAAATTATACCGAATTTGGCCTGCGGGCTATGTGTCAAGCGGACATACTGCAACCTGAACAGGTACGGCAGCAGCCATATGCGTTCATCCAACGGGAATGAGATCCCCTTGGTCTGCAACCCATTCAAGTCCGTGGTCAATTCGTGCGTTTCGTCATACCACAAGCGGTAGCGGGCCGTCGCCTCTTCCGAGAAGATAACATGGATGGTGGGGGTCATTGGCTCAACCACCTCGCCAAAGAAGTTCTTTATCGGCCTGTCCATTGCGGCCAGAATCATATTGGATTGGCCGATCGACCAGATATGCGATGCGTTGCCGGTATTCCTGTCGATCAAACGCTGCACGTTCAATTGGGCATTCACCAAGCTCTCCACACTGAGCGCCTGCACCATGTTCGGGCATTGATGCTTCTTGATCCACTCGAAGGCCGCGATCGGTTCGGTGGTGTAGTATTCGGTCTTCATGGGTCGCGCAGTTGTTGGTCCAATTCCTCCTCCCACCACTTGTTCATCTCGTCCAATCGGTCGGCGATGGCCCTCAGCACCCACGCCTGCGTGGCTCCGCCGTGGTGATATCCCTGCTCATGCCATTGGTACCAGAAGCCGTCCTCAAGCTGTATGGCCTCCCCTATCGGCTGGTCGCCCGCTAGGATGTCGGCCATGCAGGTGGATCCCTCCCTGCGGACGATGATGATGTCCTTCTCGTTCATGGTGCCTTGGGTACCAGTTCGCTCTCATCGTGGTTCCACTCCACGCATCCCCAGCAGTAGTCCTTTCCATCTTCGTGGAGCCATCCCTCGCAGGCGGACTCCCTGACGCCCTCGATACAGTCCCATCCGCTGTAGTCGGTCCCCTCGCAGGCATCCTTCCCGCAGCGGTCGCAGACGATGGTGTACATCGTTACCTCCTTGATCATGACGGGTCCTGTTGCTTCTCCCGATAGTGGCATCCGCCTACGCCGATGTCGACCTCGTTCTCCACCAGTTCGATCTCATAATCGCCCTCGTAGAAATTGTACTTGTACCCATCGCTGATGGTGACGTTCAGGTCCGGGTCGAACTTGCTGAGCGCCTCTATGAGTTGTCCTACTGTCATTTGCGTTGTTATCTCAATCCCTTCATGACGGCCTCCGCGTAAGCGGCTCCCTTCCTATCGGTGAAGGATCGCTCCACATCCTGAACGAACTTTGTGCGATCCTTCAATCCAGCCTTATAGGGCAGCGTGATCGCGAGGAAGCTGACTTTCACTTGGTCATCGAGACCATTGAAGCGCTCGCTCTTCATCATCGCATCTGCGACCGGGAAGTTGAGCACCATGTTGGGGTAGATGCCATCCCACAAGGCATCCAGAGCATCATCCACCCTACCTTGGGCCAAGAGGTCCTCCATCTGGTCGATCACCTCACCCACCATCTTGTCAGTGGAGAGGCGATAGGTCACGATCAGAGGTTCTTGGCGCAAGGGACACTCCTCGGGAACGCGTCCCTTGCTGTTTTCTTTCGTGATGATCAGACTGCCGTAGGCTGATTTGCCGCCCTTCTCTTCCCACACCGGGTGACCGCAATACATGTCTTCATGACTTATCTTGAAGAACGGACAAGAATGGTAGCATTGCTTGACTTCCACTGTGTTGTTCATGATTTCTGGCTGGTTGACGTGTTCCACACGCGGTACACCTCATACTGCTGGTCGCTGAGGAACGCCTTGTCCTCGTCCGTGAGCCTATCGAACACCGATCGGTCTTTCAGCACGAACATCGCCCACCCTCCGATATTATTGGGAGTGGGTCTGGCCACGGCGGAGCGCTGGTACTTGTGGATGTAGTCGCTCTCATGGAGCATCTCCACCTGAAGGCCGGATGGCACAGTGACAACGGGGCCCTTCTTTTCCGGGGGTGGAGGTGGGGGAGGCGGCATGAAGACCTTGTCGTCCATCGTCAAGGCCACCACCGTCTTGCTGGGCCATCCGCCCAAGCGGAAGATGCTCCCGCAACTCTGGCATGCGCCCACGTTGAATCCCCACGAGTTGTCATGGGCATGGCACCCCGAGAGCACCACGATAGGTTTTCCGCAGCAGTTCATATTGTACAACTGTATTTCACCATGACACAAATGTATATCAGAACATGCCAACGTGCCTCTCGGAGAACTCCGATGTGAACTCCGCCGACAGGCTGAGCCAAAAGCTGCCCTCCATGTCGTTCTCAAGACTGAACTGCTTGTATTCCTTTTGAATGCATTTGATCAGGCCGGAGAAGTCCGTGATGGGCACGAACTGCGCCTTCGCCACGAGGCGCCTCACGATGGGGAGCACAAGATCATCAAACTCCTCCATTTCTTCCTCCGGCGTGTGGCTCGCCATGGTCTTCATGTGCCTGACTGCGTTCTCAAGCGACATCGCCAGTATCTTGCGGTGCTCATTGAGCAGCACGCCGTTGAGCAGTCCGGACTCCTCCCACTTCTTTATGACGTCCATCAGTTCAGAACGGCGTATACGTCGCTCTCGCGCATGATGAGGTAGTCCTTGTCGGCGACCTTCAGTTCCGTGCCGCTGTAGCGTCCATAGAGGATGGTATCGCCAGCCTTCAATTCCATGGGCACGAGGATTCCTGCTGAGGTGACCTTTCCGGGCCCTGTGGCGATGACCGTGCCTCTGAGAGGTTTCTCTTGCGCGCCCTCTGGTATGTAGAGTCCGCCTTTGCTGAGGGCCTCTGCCGGGTCTGCCTCCACGAGGATGCGGTCCTCCAGAGGTTGCACCGGAGGCTCAGGCTTCAGTATTCCAAAGTCCTCCCAGTCGCCACGGGAGCCATCGAGGTAGGGGTTGAGTACGTCGTTCATGGATGTTTGTATCCTGTGTTATGCAAAGATAGGAAGATAATGCTTTACTTTACAACATGATCCCCTACTACATAGAGTTCATCGACCTGCCGCGATTGGTGCCGTTCATCCGTAGCGCCACCGTTAAGCGGCACCACGGTAGTCGCATCATCTCCGGCAATGAACTCCTAGGGTGCCATCTGGAGATAGCGCATGGGCTCTATGTGAAACGCGCGTATTACGATGGAAAGTCCGAGTGGCTGACCGTTCTCAATGACGGCATGCGATGGTTGACGCTCTATCGCAAAAGGCCGGATGGCGAGTTCGGACACACACCGGACAAGCTGTTCTTCGATGAGATGAGCGCCATTCTCTCGATCACCACCAAGGGACAGGTGGTGCTCGATACGCCGGAGGACATCTTCGAGTTCCTCGCGGGCTAGGCCGCCACCTTCTCCAGAAGGTCCGAGACGTACTTGTCGCACATCTGTATTGTCAATTCTGCCTCCGCATCAATGTAGAAATAGCAATTCTTGGCGTACTCATCTATCCTACCGCTGATGACCAACTCTTCTCCTCTGGAGGCCAGTTCATCCATGTCGAACATCTTCAAGAGCCTGTCGCGCTCGGGCTGGTCGAACAACTTGCGCAGGACCATTCTAATGGCGCCGAACAACGTCGTGAAGACGCGCTCGTCGCGCTTGGCGTACTTCACCTCCGCCAGCTTGAGGTAGTCCAGCACGATGGACTTCAAGTGGCCATCCAGATTCTTCAGTAGCCCGCTCTCCTCCCACTCGGGGTCAGTCGACGATGTCGCCATTGATCCATCCAAGAAGATGGCGCGCAGACCTTTGTCGTTCCATACGTCCTCCTTGTAGATGATACCGCACTTATCGCACATAGAGAGGTTGTAGGCGTGGTCGGTCAACTGGGCGTCATCCCACGCCGCCAAGCCTCTAACGGTCTGGTTGCAGCAATTGAAATTCTCCATGGGGAGAATATCGATGGAGAGCGCACAAAACACAAGGTCATCTATCCTCCCGGTGCTTGCGGAGCACCGCATCCATGAGCTTGCGCATTCTGTACTCTCGTAGGTCAATGACGGGTGTAGGTCCACTATGGGTCTTCCTCGGATGAATCATGACAGGCATGTAGATCACCTTGCCCATCACCAGTACCGATCCCCTCTTGTCTCCACGAACCACGGACAGAACTCGGCCTCAACATCCGCCTTCTTCCGGTACAACTCCTCGGTCTCCGGGAGCAATATGTAACGCTCCCATTCCTCGTTGATATCGATGTAAAGCTGACGCACGCCACGGATGGGGCGGAAGCCGTACTTCTTGTTGATGCGCAGTATGATGGGGAACAACATGGTTATTGCAACGCCTCCGTACTTATTGGAGTATTGGATCACCAAGTCCCTTGCGGCCGCCTCCAAGTTGAGCGCCACCACGGCCTTGTCCTGCTGTTCATGGACGGTCGTCAATAGCCCGCTATCCTCCCACCTGCCGACTATCTCGGCGATTTCCTCCTGTGTCTTTTCCATGTTTCAATCGATGTTGTGTATGACCTCCGAGGTGACAACAGGGTTGAGCCGCTTGTATAGATCAATGTGTTGTCGGGCCTCCTCTAGGGTCAGACAGTACTTGTCGGCAGGGCCAACGTGGACCCATATGGCCGATGGTCCTGCGGTGCTTGAGTATGTCCCGGTGCGCTCCGGGAAGAAACGTACCTCACCGTTGGCCATTGTTACCTCTCGCACTCTGTATTTGATGTGTGTCATGTTGCAGGTGTTGTTCATTTCGGAATCTCCATCCAAGCGATCACTTTCGCTCCGTTGGTCCACCACTCTGGCGACTTCCCATCGTAGTAGCGCACTTTCGATATTCTATGGGAGAATGCGCCCTCTCCTTCCATCTTCACCAGCACATCTTTGCTGAATCTGCGGCCCAACGGATCTGCCTTGTCTTCCTCCGGCAGTCGGTCGGACACATTGATCCAATGGTACTCCACGGGCTGCTGATAAGAGCAAGCTACCGTCCGTAGCGCCTCCGAAAGTTTCTCGCGGTCAAGGGTGCCGCCCTTGATGGGTGTTCCGTTCCACCATTCGGTGAACGCGTGGCGCGCGAGCCACAAAGGAAGAAACATCTGGTCCATCTCGGCATCGAGCTTCTTCTGCTCCTCATCGGTGAGCACGATGGTCTCTAGTCTCTTCATGGGTGCCAAGATAAGAATTTATGTGTTATGCTACTTGTGCCATCCTACGCCTTTCTCATATAACGATAGCTGTTCTTGCGGATGTTCCCCTCGATCAGATTGAGTGATAGAAGCCGCTTGTGGTTCTCCGGCACGTCGAACAGGAAGTCGAAGGGTATCACGATCCTCCCCATATTAGCGAGGATCCTCCTGTGACGCAGGATGTACGGCAGCACATAGAGGCGCTCATCGATGGGGAATATCCCGTTGTACCGCTCCGCGCGGGTGTTGTCATCGAACAGGCCGCTCGTGCTGCTGTAGTGGTCCCTGAAGCGGCTATCGGAGGTGAAGAACGATACGAACAGCGCTATCTCGCCGCGTGGTATGATCCCGCCATAGGCCGTTCGACCAGTCTTGACGGTGCGTTGCACCACCAAACCGAGATTGCCCTTTATGGCCGTTATTGAGTTGGGGTCCTTCCTCATCTCCATCTGTAGTATGTCGCTCAGGGAGCCCTCTATGCTCTTGGGTCCCACGCACTCGGCGAGGTATGGACAATAGTCCTTCTTCATCCATGCCTGCGTCACGGGCACGGTGCCGTCCCATACATCCGGAACCTTACTTATCATCATGCATATCACTATCTTGTGTTCCACAAAGATACAAACTCTTATCTTCGCCCTCATGAAAGAAGTCAAGATCACCATGGACGGTCACCCCAGAACGGAGGAGGCGCGCTGGGTCTCATATGAGGACCTTGTGTGGATGCACTACTCGCACTTCCCCGAGCCACCGCTGCTCGACCCGCTGGCCCTCGGCATCAACTTCATCATCACCTACGAGGGCGGCGCGAAGAACTCCACGGGGACCGTGCGGCCCAAGAGAAAACTGCGTCACACCGATGGAATGTCGATCAAGGTCATGATAGACCCCGAGGAGTTCAAAACGCAACAGGCCTGAGATCATGAGACCAGAACCTCCGGAGCACATCTTCATGGGGCATGAGCTATGGCCGTTCATACTCACGGTGACGGCGTCGGACAGCATGAGGGTATGGCAGAGAGAATACATCGGAAGAGACCAGTCGAAGGATATCCGGTTCAAGGCGATACTGGAGTCTGGACGCGTCAAACTATACGTCTCTGACGGCATTGCCCTGTTCCACTTCGCCTGCTATATCACCAAGCTCCACACCAAGGGCGGAGTGATCCTCACCGACTCCGAGGACATATTCAACTTCATCTCCTCATGAAGACCACAAAGAAGTTCAGCGGCGGCTTCAAAGGAACAGCATACGACCAGTTCCACGCGTGGGTAGAGGCGGAGCAGCCTGATATCCTGCACATGACGGCGGCCAATCAATACAGCGATAGCCTCATTATCATCGTGGTGTACGAGAGTGCGCCAACAGATATCATCCCTCCACCCGCTCGCAGCGCACCTTGAACTTCGTATCGATCAACCCCAGCGCCTCCAGCTTGCGCCAATGCTCGGGCACATCGGTAATGAGGTAGTAGCCATAATAATGTACAGCCCGGAACATGTACGGTATCAGATATTGTTTCTCCTCCGGGAATATGGCCATCTTATCGTCCAACCCGGTCTCGGAGTCCACGAAGACCACTCCAATGGGGTTCCGATCCTCCAGTTGATCCCCGAACGGAGTGACGACATGTTCTACGCTGCCCAAGAACACCATGTACTGAAATCCATAAACGGGTTCTCTGGTGCTGCGGCCCTTACGCGGGTCGAACTCCAAAAAAGCCAGAAGGGTCGGACAATACCTTCTCTTCATCCATAGCTGCGTGGCCGGAATGACGAGCTTGCGCGGCTTACGCTGACCCCGCCTCATCCCGAACAAGGTTGCGCAAAGGCGGTTCTCCGTTCATCAGTCGTGAGGAGCGATGAATGAGGGTCTCGTGGTGCTCGCAGATGGATATCATGTTCGCGAGGGCATCGGTGCCTCCGGCACGCTTGGGGACCATGTGATGCAGGCGCGGCTGACCATAGCAGCCCGGCACGACGCATCCATGCGCATACCCATATTGCTTGCACGCGGCGGTGATCCGCTTGGCGCTGCGGGGCGATGTCGCATGATGCTGAAGGATCATGCGCACCTTGCACTTGGGGCACTTGCATCCGCCCCGGTAGGTGGACATCTTGGTGATCCTCAGGCAACTGGGGCAAAGGAATTCCATGTCAGCAAAGATAATCGGATATTCTATTCTTCTCTGCCCTCGATTAGGAACCACATGGAGATCAACACCACCAGCACCATCAGGAGGGCCCATTGGCCCAGCGTGTGGATGCTCTTGTTGGTGGCGGCCGCCAGCCCGCCAAGGACCACCATGATGCCAAAGCCGCTCCAGTTGAGCTTTTTCAGATAGTCACGCATCCTTCTTGCCGATCTCGATCTCCAATACAAGCCACTTGCCCGCGTGCTGGCGCAACTCCTTGATGATGTCATGACCACCGACGCGGCAGTACTCGTCCGTCCACAGGTATCCCGTCAACTCCGAATAGCGCGAGCCGAAACGCGAGTCCGGTTTACCGTAGACCGTCTTGAGGAACTCCTCGCTGGCCTCATCCCTTGTGCATTCCTTGTCCGTGACCCAATAGCGGATGGTGACGAACTTGTTGTAAGTGAGGTCGCCGATCGCTTTGGCAAGAGGTTCCTTCACCGACGACAGGTAGAGGGCGAGGTGGTCCTCCTCGCCATAGTGCTCACAAAGGAGCCCCGAGAGCGTGTGCTTATCCATGTTTGAGTCGTGCTATTATGTGATCTCCGCTTATCTCCACTGCGAAGCCCAACGGCTCCCACTTTTCCTTGAGGTTCTCCCAAAGCGACTCCTCTGCCTCTCCATCAATTCCTCCATCTCCATCGCTACTGGATACACGTGAGTTGGTGAGCTTGATGGGCTCGAACGTGTTGCCCACTCGCTCAACTGGACATTCACCCAGTATGCCGGATCGACGTGGATGTGTGCCCGACTGGTCCGGGACCAACGACACGAGGCGAAAGCAGCCCACATCGCGTGATACTTCCCAGAGCTTTCCATCGTCAGTGCGAACGATGTCCCCCTCATAGATGTCCTCATCTTGCGTGTCCACCACACCCGTGGCCTGCGTCACGATCAGGTCCTTCCATGAGCGGTCGGCCTGACTGACTATGAAACGGCTGAGTATGCCGCTCCACTCTCCCATCAGCATGACCTCACCGAACAAGCTGAAGCCGCCAAGGTTCTTGTATTCGTATCCGCAAAGCCACGCCTTGGCCTTGTCATCCCAAGCCCTGAACTTGAAGTGTCTCATGGTTGCGCTGTTGTAAGGAAAATGGGGACCCCGTTAAGCCCCCATTCCCTGTGTTGCCTCTCCTTCTTACTTGCTGGTGTAGTGCCAAGCGGACAGGTTGGTGTAACCCACGTCCAACGTGCCGAAATTGCTGTCTGGCGTCCAGTCGCCATTGCCGTTGCGTACGAGCTTCACGGCATTGAACGAGAAGTCCACATAAAACGGTTCGTCGAGATCGCTCCGGCCGATGATCTCCACCTTGATGTCGTCGTGAAGAACGATGATGGAGGACAACGCAGCGCAGTAGACGCTGGTGCCCTTCTTGACGGTGAACCTGTCGCCCTTTTGTATTTGGTCAGCAATTGGGAAGTAGCGCTGCGCTTTCCTGTGTTTGGCCGCTGCACTATCCTTGTTCCTGATGTATTCTTCTTCGGTTGGCACTTTCGTGACTGGCTCTGCGGTGTTCGTGTTCATGATGTTTGGTTTGTGGGCGCTAACATAGAGAAAAAAGTCTTAAGTGCCGCCCGTTGTTGAAAACTGGCTGAAATACACTACTATTGTGGAGACTCCCATAACACTATGTACCTACGCATCAAGTCATTTGACCATCCCGCCTTCGCTGCCGTGCAGCGTCTGAAGGTGCAGTTCACATACCTTGCGCCGGAGTACCCGGCGAACATCCACAAGAAGTGGCTCGCCGCCGAATGGATCATCATGGGCGATCCGGCGTTCAATGAACTTGGCATATCGCGGTCCATGAGCATGTATTCCTGTGGGAGCGGACCGCTCGGGAGCAGCCCATATTCATATGTAGCAGGTGTCGGTGGTGCCCATGCGCATGGCGGTAGGAACAACGTCATATCGACCGTCTTCCACATCAAAGAAGTGCATTGTAAAGCTGGAGTCGTGCTCAAGGACAAGATAGACATACGGAACTATCTGTTTCCCTATTCCGAGGACGTATACGAGGAGGGAATGAACAAGTACGATGCGCGCAGACAGAAGTTCTACGAACTTCAAATGAAAGGCATAGAGTACAGGATAGGACCTCATCCAATATCGATGGATTGATGCCCATTCTGCCGTTCGTCAACTGGAAGGGAGGTCTCTTCCTCGACCCTCGAAAGGAACTCTGGCCGTTTGTCCGAGAGATCACCTTGGGATATGATGGTGCCGATATAGTGGTGGCCAACAGGAGCAACTACAACTTTGACGCATGCGTATTCTTCGACTCTCTTGCGTTTTCTGAAATGATAGGATGTGTGTTTTGGGACTTGGACGGACGCACAACCCCGCTATCGCTTGTCATTGGCATGAAGACCAAGGCTGGCGTCATGCTCTTGAAGACCGAGGACCTGAAGGAATACCTCCTTTTGTGAGGCGACCTATTTTACTATGGAAACCCTTATATTGTCATGGCACAAACATTCACCTCCATGAAACCCATCACGATCACCCTGAACGGCAAACAACGCAACGTATACCCGGTGAAGGCGACCTACATCGACATCGTCCGCCTGTATCAACAGGACAAGCTGATACAGCCGCCGTACGATCTGGCCACGCATCCGGGGGTCGTCATGACCATCACCTACGACAAGGGACCCGCTGGCAATCCGGAGGGCTCTATCGCCAAGGGCGGCTCCATTGAACTGGTTGATGGCATGATCATCAACGTGGGCGACACGTCCGGCGCATAAGCATGCGCTACCAGAAGGACTTCAAGGACCTCCGTGACCAGTTGTGGGGAGACCTCATGTACATCGAGGGCGAGATGTCATACATCTCCATCGTGGTGCCTGATGAGATGTTCGACCGCTGGATAGACAAGACGCGGCTCTATCCCAATGACCCCTTCGGTGAGATATCCAAAAGCGCCGGAAGCGAACACAGCCATATGGACATCTCCCGTGACTTCGAGATGAAAGAGGGCGAGTCTACGCTCGGTCTTCATTGCGGACCGCGCGACCCGATGCTCATCATGGAGTTCGAGGTCTACGCCATCCGGTTCAAGTCGGGGATAGTACTGAAGACCGATGATGACATTTCCATGTACTGCTACGACAACTACAAGACCACCGACAAGGACGAATGGGCCAAGGCCGTACGCTTCTGGTCGCGCTACCCGAAACGCAACATGAAAAGGCATTTTCTCGAAATGGTGCCTCCCCCACGTTCCATATGACGGAGATCACACCATCGGCCATCATGTTCCACGATAGTGAGTTCTGGCCGTTCGTCCACAAGATCAGGTGCTATCCCGTGGCGTATCATCGTGCGCCGCCTGTAGACCGTATGGTGTGGTGGGACAAACACTCCATGCCCGATTGCCATGGTAAGCCTTGGGAACTCATGCATGAGCGGTCCAGCAGCAGGACCATTCTGCTGTTCCTCGTGCGGCCTCATATGGTGATGATGGTGGGAGCGGTGGACCGCGTTGTCACCAAGGGCGGCGTAGGGCTCAACAGCTTCGAGGAGATCAAGTCGTTCCTGACCGCATGAAGTGGAGATATCAGAACATACCCATCTTGGAAGTGCATGACACAAAGAGGGAGTTGTGGCCGTTCATCAGCAAGATACATGTGAGGCATCGAAGCTTCCGGTTCGACCTTGGGTGGCACTCGTATGGTGATGTCATCGCGCTGGACCAATCGTACCACACCAAGTCGCTTTGGGTGCTGTTCCAAAGCCATATGGAGGCGCGACCCGGCGTATGGCTGTCCATGAACGCGCAATACGACACGTCCTATCACATCGTCAGCATGTACACCAAGGGCGGCGTAGTGCTGACGAGGTTCGTTGACATGGTCAACTTCCTCACCGATGGCGTCCCGCTAGATGAGTGCCCCGGTGCTGAGATCGGGCTTATCGACTGGCTTTCCGAGGAGCTTTCGCCTTCTTCGGCTCATAGTCGTGGACGATCGTATCGACCGCCTCCGGCTTCTTGATGTGCCGCGCAATATGGTAGTTGGCCGCTTCGAGCGAAAGCCATCCGTTCTTGGTGACGCCCACCCACTTTTCCTTGCCCTTCTTCTTCTCCAGCATCTGAGGGAAGAATGCTCTGTCGCCATTGTCGTATGCGACCTCCACGACCCGGTATTTGCGCTTTGATGGTTTCATTCGTTGCTCCTTTATGTGAAACGTTCTGTTCTTCTCGATCATATCCTCCAATGCGGGTACGGATGCGAACTCAAGCGCCTCGCGCGCGGTGATCCGCTTCAATGGTCCATGTTTCTTCTCGGTCTCATCGAACGCAGCGGGGAACATCATCTTGCCGTTCGCAGAGACATAGAACGGCGAATCGCACTGTTCCATGAGCGCCTCTATGAATGGGGCGTCAATGACATTGTCGTGCTTCTTGAGCATCTTGATGAACGACTTTTCTCCGCCCACAACCATGAGCGTCCATATCTCATCGGTACTCTTCAGGTATGGCGAGCTTATGAACTTGACATCAATGGTCTTGCGGATGCCTGCTGCTTTTATCGTGTAGTCTATGTGCTTTTCCATGGCCAGTCAAATCTACACCAGTTTCACCCCCATCACCCACATGAGCGGATTGTCCTTCGGCACCTTACCGTTGACGGGGACATCCTGCATGATGTCGGCGCTCGTTACCTCCAGCAGCAGTCTGGAGGCCCAGCGCGGCATCTGTGAGGCGGGCAACCTGTCTTGCTTCACCTTGCTGCTATAGACGGCATCAGCATCGGGCTGGGTATCTTCCCATATCCACACGGCCGCTCCGCACATTCCTTCTGGACAGCCGCCATGATAGGGCATGGCCGTACGTGTGAAGTCGTAGATGATCTTGGGCTTTCCGGCTATCGGTGAACCCTTCACGAGGGGCTCGCGCACCCATAGGCGGTCGCCGACCTTGTAGGGCGATGGGATGAATTTCTGCCTTACGGCGCTGAGGAATGCCTCTTCCCGCGCTTTCTCCACGGTCTCCTCTCGCCAGTTTTCTCCTCCGGCCCCATCGGGTCCCCACGTGTGCCAAACGCCATTGTCCCACACGGTGGCCCATGATGTCTTCCAGCAGTGCTTATCCTCGGATAGACTTTCCTTCCAACGCGCAACAACGGGACGGCTGAACTGCCGGGTGCCCTCCAAGAGGGCCAATACTTCCTTGCGTCGAAGAGTGATGGGGATCTCTTTCATGGAACTAGGCGGAAGGTAATACACCATAACCAAGTATTATCGCTCCAGCTTCCGGGGCCGTTGATGCTCTCCCACAACTTGCGATAAGCCTCAATGGGGTCGGCGTCCCACTCGGCCCAATGCCAACCGTTATCATCGTTGCCGGGCCATCCATCAGAGTCGGCCATGCCATACTTCCATGTGATGCCGTTGTCCTTGGTGAGCTTCTTGAACCCCTCGGCGATCGCATCGCTGGGAGTGATGTCCTGCAACCGCTCCACGCGCACCTCCACTATCTCCAGCAATATCCGAGAGGCCCAGCGGGGCATGTGAATAGATGGGCGCCAATTCCACTTATGACCGCCTTGCTGATCCTCACTATGGTACTCTTGAGCCCAGTCGTCGGCCCTATACCATGTTTGGCCGAACGATGGCTTGGTGTCCAAAGCAGTTGAGGAAAGAACTCCATCCACGACAAACGATTTGACATGCGGCATTTCCCATGACTCGTACTCATCATGCCCATAAACATGCTGCCACGTCTCTCTCACCCATAATCTGTCGCCGGGCCTTCCGTATGGACAGAAGCGCGGCCATTCACTGGGATGTATCTCCAAGTTGGCCTTGTTGCGCTGCCACGCCCATATTCCGCCTCCTCCGTGGGACTGCGGGATCTCCACCCATGAAGGCGCGGGCTTGATGATCCTGCGCGTCTGCGTCTTTGATCCGTCCAAGATAGGGTTGATCAGGGACTGGGTCACCAATATGGGCCTTTCTTTCATATCGACAAACATACGCTTATTTTCTATCATGGGATTTGCAGCTTACACTAGGCGTGACATCGAGGTTACCTCCGTACATAGGATATGCGGCATCCTGAGGGGGTTCAAGGACCCCAAGTCGAAGTTTATCGACACCGAGTTCAGGATGCCCATGACGGGAGCGTTCGATGTGTTCGATGCTTGCATAGTGTGCATCGAGTACAAAGACGACAAGACGATGGTCACCTATAAGGATTATGATAACCTGTCTATCCTCGTGATGGAGGCCACCAAGTTGGAGTGCAAAGCCGGACTAGTGTGGAAGACACCACTTCAGATCGCGGAGCACTTCATAAGCGACCTAGACAGCATGGTATCCATCGAGAGCGATGCGCGGTTCGACCACAGGGTCAAAGTGTGGGGTCGTGCAATATGGGAGAACTTCTTTCGGGGAACGTGAGGTCCATCCAAGCGATCGGAATGCCGCTTACCGGATGGCACGTCTCCTGATATCCATCGATCACGTACCATCCCTGCGGAACATAGACGCATCCGTTCTCGGCCGTCACACATCCGACAAATGGCTCTTGGTCATCTCCGATCTCCAGCGTGCCATGCTCGGCGTATATGGCCTTGACCCAATGGCGCTTCTCGCCCACCATGACGACCAGCGGTACCTCACGCTCTCTTCCCGGAAGTCCATGTTCCACTGGCACCCACTCGCCCGATGAGAGTTGCTCTCGGCTCGTCAAGAGGTTCTCCAGCGGAGCACGCAGACCGTCAATGGCGATCGATCCCAACCACGAATGTTCGTGGAACCAGTCCCTGACCACCGCCAATATGTCGCTGATGAGCCGGTCCCTGATGGTGCTTTTCATGGTGGCAAATGTATCTTATTTTTGTCAATGATAGTTATGGAGGACATGTTCTACAATCTGATACCTGAATCAACGGCCCTGATAGAGTCCATTGATGTGGAGTGCTCCTTCATGAGCGACCTATGGAACGATAGCGAAACGGAGTACGCCCGATCGCTCAAAGCCATCACGCATGAAACGGTCATTCTCGGCTGGGGACTGCCGATGCGCCTGCGACTTGAGGCTCCTAAGGTCAGCTATTGGGTCAACAAGAGCCTCTACACCTTCAATCCAGACGTATTGTCCATCATGGTAAACCACGCCTACGCCGATTATGGTGAATACATGGTCAAGCGACTGAACTGCAAGGCTGGCATCGTCATCAAGGACCACGACGATATGGTGCGCTATTTCTTCTCTGACTACGAGGGAACAAGGCGTCTCATATCAGAGATCAATAGACGCAATTGCAACCGATAGAGAACATATACGAGAGCTTCGACGACGGCCCATGGCCGTTGGTGAGGCACATGATGATAGAGGTGGTCTATATCGGTCCTGACACGCCGGAGGAGTGGCTCCACAAGAAGTTCGTGACCATGATTGAACTCCGCGACCTATGTCGTGGCATCCCCATTTGCATCAGCACTATCGTGCCCAATTTCTACGACGATGAGAATTGTCTCACCGTGGACGTCTTCAACGACGATAGTTTCGAGCCGTTGGTGAACTTCAGGGTGCTCAAGCTCTACTGCAAGGCTGGTCTTCTGTTCAAGTCCTCGTTCGACATCACCCAGTTCTTCTTCGAGGACTACAATCCCATGCTCATGGATGAATACGATCGTTGGTGGGCTCCTCCATACCCCATGGACTGATCACCAAGCGAAGGTGATGGTGGCGTCCTTCAGTTCCCCGTTGTGGTAGTCCTGTAGAGTGATGATCCCGGAAAGCACGCCCTTATCCATCAGATCATCCGACTTATGCACCGTCACTTTGGTCTCGAAGACGAACGTCTCGCTCAGGAGAGTCTGTAGTCCCGCCTCCATCTTGTCCCAATCGATCAACTCGAACATGATGGAGTCGATGTACTGCTCCAGCACTATCTGGATAAGACGGCCACGCAAGGATGGCCTTGCTTCTTGCTGTTCTTGCTGATTATCTTCCATACGCTCAATATAGCAAGATGTTCCATTCAAGACAAGCAAGCCCTATCTTTACACAATGGACTTGGTTGACCCTAAAAAGGACTGGTGGCCCTACCTCAAGTGCGTCAAGGTGAAGATGTACGGCAGGTTCCTCAACACCCCGGAGGATGTGGTAAGAGCGTGGGAAGGAGACCGCACCATTGACAAAGACACGCGGCTTGATGACATCAGCAAGCAACCCGTCATCTCTTGGGGGTTCTCCAAGATACACGGCTGGATAGACCTCATCATCAGCGGTTTCAATGGAAGGACTGGTCAGGTCTACGGGCTCATGTTCGTGATCACCGCCCTTCACACCAAGACGGGGATCATCCTCAAGGATGATGACGTGGTCAATTTCATAGACCCGCACTTCAATCGTATGCTCTACAATGAGGCCGTGCGCCGCGAAATGCGATCGAGAGGCAACGTTCCCAGTGAGGACTTCATGAAACGCATCCGCATGATGATTTTGCAGGCATAGGGTGCTATATTCTTGTTATGCGTATCATACTGTTCCTACTGGCGCTCATCTGTGCTCCCATCGTGCGGTCACAATGCTTGAAGGCCGACATCATCTTCCTGCTTGACTGGTCCGGCAGTGAAGACAGCAACCGAGTCTACATCCCAACAGCAGCGTACGATTTCGTCAACACCCTGCAACTGGGTCCATCCTCGGTGAAGGTGGGTGTCATTCCCTTCAACAGCGATCCGCTGATGGACTACTGCCTGCATCCAACGGACGACAAGGAGACGCTCAACTCATTGTTCTTCACAATGCTCACTCTGCAACCAAGCGGGTCCACGAGTTTTCCTTCATCCTTCGAGCTTGCCGACAAGTACTTCGAGCAGAGCGAGGCCGAGCGCAAGGAGCCCGCGATGCGGATATTGATCTTCATATCCGATGGGGATGAATACGACGACTCAAGGGACTTCACCCTCATGCACTCCATGCTCATGAAGCAGAAAGGAACGTTGATCTGGTGCATCTCCACACCCAACGCCTTCAGGGTCGAGGATGACGAGCGCAGGCACATGCAGTTGATATGCAGCCAGCCCTACCAGTCGTTCTTCATCGAGGAATACTACGCCGGTCTGAGAGAAGAACTGTTACGACTGAATGTCTGTCCATAACATTTGTTTCCGTATGTTTGCAACATCATGGAGAACAAGCTTTTCATCCCCGAGAAGATCAAGGTCGGCTATCAGAAGCGCGATGACACGTACACCAAGCGACTCGCCTACGTCATCTACTACGACAACAAGGGGGTGCTCCGCAAGGAGAAGTCGTGGGAGGGATGGCGCGACAAGAAGATCAAGGCCGATGAGTTCGAGAACAAGCCCCACTCGGGCTTCGTCCTCAACAAGGGCGTCCAGCGCTATGGTGAATGGGGCAGCGGCAGGAACATGGTCCGCGTCTATGATGATCGCGGTATCGAGTTCGAGATCACCGTCAGCAACCTGATGTTCATCCTCATGACGACCGACTGCTTGAAGCGCGGCCTTGAGGGGGAATTCGTCTACGCTTGGCACGGAACAGAACTGGTGCTGCTCCCAACGGGCTGCGAGGAATATCAGGAGTCCAAGGACTTCACGCAGCTTCAGACCAAGAAGATCGGCGTGAAGGACCTCGTGCCCGGAGGCTCATACAAGACCAAACGAATGGAGGACCTGATCTACTTGGGCCGCTTCGATTGGTACGAGATGGAGTATACCCAGAGAGGATATATCGAACAGGTGAAGCCCAAGCGCTTTATCTTCCGTGAGGTCGGTGACAGCTATAGAACGTACAGGGAACTGTCTGGCCTCTCCTCCTTGGCCGCCATCAACAGCGACGTTCCGGTGTCCAACTATGCTGAACTGATGGATGAGTTCAACAAGACGGGATACGCCTCTCCCATCGTGGCCCTAGAGCATATTGCGGCGACACCAGACCTCACCAAGGAAGACCGATGGGGCCAAAGTCTGACCGGATCGTTCTTCATACAACACAAGGGCGGATATGCCGCGCTCAGAATAGACAAGAAGTCCGACTATCGGAACAACAAGTTCATCGGCTATTCTGTATCTGCCAATGAGTTGCACATCATAGAGAACGGCAAGTACATGCGCAAGTGGATCGACTATAAGGATCGCGATCTGGCCAAGGGCATTGGAAGTGTGAAAGACGAATACTATGGACACGCCCTTCTCACTCTGGATGAACTCAAGGCATTGAATTTCGTGAAGCCAAGAACTATATTGGCTAATGGAAAGAAAGGAAAACTCGACAAAGACTAAGGAACTCATGAACAACGAACAGGACAAGCAGATACAGGACCTTTTCAAGGTCGTACAGGCCAAGAAGGCGGAGATCGCCAAGGCGGAGAAACCCAACTGGGAGACCAACACATCGTTCGGGTACGACCCGGACTCGTCATCGCGGCACAACATCCAGATCCTCACCAAGGTGGATGACCTCGTGCGCATCATGGCCTTCATCCTTGAAAAGGAGGCCTTCCACGAGAAGGCGAACGATGCTCTGGGTACCAGCGTGAAGTTCAATTGGATGGGCTTCACCGTGGCCGAGTGGATGTCGGACATCCGAACGCGCATCAACAAGATCGAGATCACCAAGAAGAAGAGCGAACTGGAGAAGCTGGAGACCCGTCTGAACGCCATCATCTCCCCGGAGATGCGCAGGAAGATGGAGCTAGATGAGATCACCGCTCTGCTCAACAAGTAACCACAACATACCGCAAAAGAAGAAGGCCTCCATGGAGGCCTTCTTCTCGTTTGGACAGCATGTTCTACTGAACCTCGTGATAGATGTTCTCCACCGGAACCACGATGTTCTTGGCTTTGAAGTCCTCAATGTGCGCAGTGGCGTCGGCCATGTTCTTGCATTCTCCCAAACACAGTCGTACCCATGTTCTTCCGCCGTCCGGCGTGAGGAATCCGCCCTCCGGGATATAGACAGCGGAGTTATCGCTCATGCGTTTCTCATGTACGCGGAATTTCACATCGTCCATAGTTACCATCATGAAGATTACCTTTGCAACAAAGATAACACTTTCCTGATGTTGCTATCGCGTTTCGATCAAAGGTGCGTACCCAAAAAAGACCTATGGCCCTTCATCAAGAAGATGGACATTTGGTTCCTGAGCGGTGGCATGTCCGGCAATGGTGGCATCGTGGTCACGGAAGACATCGAGTTGCTACGTCAGGAGTTCATGATGAGGGTCATGGAGGTGTTCAACAGGGGCGCTGAACGCGCCCTACAAGCCTCATACACGATCACCGTCAAGAGCTTCCAAATGCTATTTGGTTCGGACGACTTCGAGTTCTATCCGGTGATCAAGGTCACCGTGGGCGCCTTCACGTACAACTATGTCATCGACCGCATGGTGACGACCTCAGGCTTGGTTATGCTCAACGATGACTGCTTGCGCTTCTTCTATGATGACGAATTCAATCCCACCATCATCAAGGAGCAAGTGCGCAAGCAGGCGAACAAGAGCGGTCCCATGCTCAATCCGTACGTGCAGGAGGAATACAGGCTACGAGGAAAGATCTGATGCTAACTTGGCGGCCGGAAGTCGCATGAAACATTCGCGTGCGGCGGACGTATAATGACCATGTTCAAGATAGGGGTCACCGGTGGTATAGGGAGCGGTAAGAGCACGGTGTGCCGCATCATGGAACGGCGAGGTGTTCCTGTCTATTACGCCGATACCGAGGCGCACGCTATCCTCAACAGCGATACTCAGGTCCGAGAGCAGGTAACGGCCCTGCTGGGCCCGGTGTACGTGGACGGGAAGTTGGACCGCAAGCTCGTGTCACAGATGGTCTTTGGCGACAATGGCAAACGCGAGGCCCTCAACGCCATTCTCCGCCCCGCCATCATCCGGGACTTCCAGCGCTGGATCAGGAGCCAGCACGCCAGCTATGTGCTCTTCGAGTCGGCCATTCTGATCGACAGCGGCGGACACAACATCATGGACCACATCATCGTTGTGACCGCCAACGATGATGTGCGCCTTGAACGCGCCATGAAACGCGACAATGCCGTACG